>Ga0185299_10000175_pt1 | contig 198594 bp, 224 predicted proteins | sample PaiPotPPA55metaG_FD_128002 | JGI IMG/M metagenome (GOLD analysis project Ga0185299, IMG submission 128002) | Iron sulfur acid spring bacterial and archeal communities from Banff, Canada, to study Microbial Dark Matter (Phase II) - Paint Pots PPA... ...
CGCGCAGCACACCTGTAGCGCACATATTTTTCGGTCTCAGAAACTGGACGTCCGGTTGAATAGTATTCGAGTGCAACAGTTTTCAACCAAGCGACTGATCGGCTGCATGCGGAGCGACGGTAGCTGGAAGATGCACGACGAATTGGTCGCGGACGGTCGAATTCCTGCGAACTGCGTGACCGCAGGGCCTACAGAGGCCGGATGATCCGGTACGGGTTTCCGGCTGCAAACACCTGTGTCGGCAGGTCCCTGGTGACGACGCTTCCGGCGCCGACGACCGTATTCGCCCCGATCGTGACGCCGGGGCAGACGATGACGCCGTCGCCCAGCCGTGCATTGTCGCCGATGGTGGTCGGGGCCGCGCTCTCCCATCGCTGCCGCCGCAGCTTGTGGTCCGTCAGCAGTTGGGCGCGTGGGTCGATGGAAACGTCGCGTTCACCTCTCGGTGTCCGGGATGCGCCGATAGGTGAGGTGGGTGAGACTTGTGCCGATTGTCCGCGCGCCGACCAGGTGCATATCCTTGGGCCGCAGGGGTTTTGGTGTGTCGGTCTGGTCGAAGATGCGGTCGCCGGCGCCCATCAGGAGCGGGAAGATCGCCAGACGTAGCTCGTCGACGAGGTCGTGCGCGATCAGTGTGCGCACCAGCTGAGAGCTGGCGTACACGCGGATATCACCGTTTACCGCGCGTTTGAGCTCCGAAACTGCTTCCACGGCTTCGCCTTTCAGTACAGTCGAGTTCTTCCAGTCGGGGTCGGCCAGGGAGGCCGAGAGGACGTATTTGGGGAGGCCGTTCATCAGGTCCGCCAGCTCACCGGTGCGATACGGGTACCGTGCGGCGAAGTACTCGTAGCTGCGGCGGCCCAGCAGCAATGCCTGCGCGCCCCGTGCGTCGTCGACGATGAGTTCGGCCCATTTCTCGCGATCGGACGCGGAGAGCCCGGCGCGCCAGTCCTCGCGGGTGAAGCCCTCCGCTCCGGTCGGGTCCTGAGTGACTCCGTCGAGCGAGATGTTTTCGAAGACGACGATCGTGCCCATATCGGTGCTCCTGTGTCGGTGTTGTGGACTACAGATGTAGAAACCGCGACACGGAGAAACTGGGCGGGTTCCGGCCGCCCAGTTGATCGGTCGGACGGTGTCCATACCTATGGAAGTGCCGTGCGGACGAAAGGCGACAAGAGTGGCGACCGGTGAGCTGATATCGAAGGCGCGGGCGGGGGACGGCGAGGCGTTCCGCACATTGACCGGGCCGTACCGCGCGGAGCTGCAGGTGCACTGCTATCGGATGCTCGGATCGTTCCAGGACGCCGAGGATGCACTGCAGGACACGCTGCTGGGTGCCTGGCAGGGGATCGGCGGATTCGAGGGGCGCGCCTCGGTGCGGACCTGGCTGTACCGGATCGCCACCAACCGTTGCCTCAACGCGCGGCGCTCGACCACCCGTCGCCGGGCCAGGGAGTGGAATGTGCCCAATGTGGAACCACCCGAGCCCAGCCGGCTCGGCGAGATCGTCTGGCTGCAGCCCTATCCCGACACCCTGCTCGAGAGCGTGATCGGTGCGCCGCTGGGACCGGAAGCCCGCTACGAGCAGACCGAATCGATCTCGCTGGCGTTCATTACTGCCTTACAGGCGTTGCCGCCCCGCCAGGTCGCCGTCCTCGTCCTGCGTGATGTCCTCGGCTTTCCCGCCGGTGAGGTGGCCGACATGTTGGACTCGACCGTCGACTCGGTCAACAGCGCCCTCAAACGTGCCCGCACCACTCTCGATCGCCGCCGGTCGCCGGCCAGCCACGAACCGCCGCCCGCCGCCAGCTCGAGCTCCGAGGATGCGATCGTGGCGAAATTCGTCCGTGCATGGGAGTACGCCGATCTGGACGCATTGGTGAATCTGCTGACCGATGACGTCTTCATGTCGATGCCGCCGATACCGTTCGAGTACGAGGGCCGGGATCTCGCTGCACGCTTCTGTGCCACCATCTTTCGCGGCGGCCGCAGGTTCGACCTCGTGCCGGCGCAGGCGAACGGTCAACCGGCATTCGGCGCTTATCTGCGCGCCTCCGACGGTGTCAGCCACGGGACCGGCCTGTACGTTCTCACCCTCGCCGGCGACCGTATCTCCGCCATGACCCGATTCGACAACACCGCGTTGCCCTGGTTCGGCCTGCCGCGCTCACTCCCGAGCCACTAGCCTGCCGGTGCCGACAACCGTGCCGAGCCATCATGGACGGCTCGGCACTGTCGGGTTCCGGTCTCTGTCCCATCAGGCGGCGTCGAGGGTGACGACCTCACGGACGGCGTCGGCGACGGCGTGGAAGTCCTTTTTCAGGATCGCACCATGGTTGCTTGCGACCTTCGCGCTGATTTCAATGTTCGAGTTGCGGGCGGTCACCGCATCGAGGCCGGCGCGGATCCGTTCTTGCTCATCGCCTTTGCTTCCGAACGACGACCCCGAAGCAATCACGTGGCGCGTCGGGACGGTAATGCTGTCCATTACGGGGCCCAGTTCGCGCTCGCGGGAGATCTTGCCGAGTTCGATGTTGCTTTCGGCCTGCTGTGCGGCGGTCAGCCGCGGGGTCAGGCCGGTCGGGCGCAGCAGCGGGGTGATCCAGCTCAACCGCTTGAACAGCGTGCGGATCCGCTGCTCCATGGCCTCGTCCATCCAGTCGTACGGCTGGGCGCCATCGACCAGGACCGCGCCCACGGTACGGTCCGGGTTCCGGCTGGCCCAGTGCGCCGCGACGACCGCCCCGTAGGACCAGCCCACCACCAGCACCGACTGGTTCACACCCCGGGCTGCGAGGACGGCATCGACATCGCGTACGCAGGCTTCGAAGGAATAGTCGGCCGAGGTCTTCGATTTCTTGCCGCGGCCCCGCTCGTCGTAGGTGATGTGCCGGAAGCTGGGCCCGAGGTCGGCGATGACCTTGTGCCAGTACCCCTGCGTGGCGAACTGGCCGTTGAGGTACACCACCGGGATTCCCGAACCGCCGGTATCGGTGACCGCCAGGGCCGTGTCGTCGACCGGCACCATGCCGGTCCAGGTCGAGTTGGTCGAGTTGTTCGCTGCGTTTGTCATGGGGAGTACTGTCGCCAGCGCCGCTGACACCGACCTGATCCCGACCTGACACGCCCGCTGACGCGGTATTCGACCTGGTCACAGGGGGTGGTGGGCTGCTCACTCCCGTGGTCGCAGGCCATCCAGTAGCAGGTCCATCATTCGCCCCGCCTGCTCGCGCTGTTCGGGTCGCCCGCATGCCAGGACGATGCCGACCAGGCTCGCGACCACGTCCTGCGCGGGAATGTCGTTTCGCAGTGTGCCGGCGGCGATCCCGGCGTCGAGGATGTGCTGGATGGCTGTGGATAACTCGGCACGGGCCTCCTCGGCGGTGACCGCGCCCGAGGCGATGATGTCGCGCAGGGCCTCGGCCATATCGCGTTTGGTGGCGATGTAGTCGGCGAAGCGGTCCATCCAGGTGCGCAGGGCCGCCGCCGCGTCGCCGGCGGTCGCGAGTTCGGCCGCCTCGTCACACAGGCGGCGGCGTTCGGCGCGGTAGACCGCTTCGACCAATGCCTCGCGGGTGGGGAAGTGTCGATACAGGGTCCCGATGCCCACTCCGGCCTCGCGGGCGATGGTCTCCAGCGCCACCTTGCCGCCGGAGGTGAAGGCTTCGTGTGCGACCTCGAGCAGCCGCTGCCGATTGCGCTCGGCGTCCGCGCGTTTACCTCCAGCGGGCCTGGATTGCGTTGTGGGCGCGACACCCTCCTCGGTGGTCGCCGAGGGTGCGGTCGCGCTGCCGGGTTGCCGCGTTGACAAGCGGAGGGCCCTCCGTTTCTGCTAGGCTCGAAGCTATACGGAGGATCCTCCGTATAGCTATCGACTCCACTATCCCACCCAGAACAGGATGACGCAGATGGCAGCCCCTCAGGAATCAGCCGCGCCCGGCGGCACCGCCGGCCTGGGCGATCGGCTCGTGGCGCGCATCGGATTCGGTGCGATGCAGCTCACCGATCACGACGGCCGCTCCTACGACAAGCGGGCAGCGACCGCGATCCTGCGTCGTGCGGTGGAGCGGGGCGTGAATCACATTGATACGGCACAGTTCTACGGTGCCGGCGCGTGCAATGAGCTGATCCGCTCGGCGCTGTACCCGTATGCCGAGGATCTGGTCCTGGCGACCAAGGTGGGTGCGGTCTACGACGAGACCGCGGGCCTGCTGGCCGCGCAGCGCCCGGGAGAGCTGCGCGCTCAGGTCGAGGCAAATCTTGCTGCGCTGGAGTTGGATTCGCTGGGCGTGGTCAACCTCCGTCGCGTGGACGCCCCGCCCGGCATCGTCGCGGTGGGCGACCAGATCGTCGACCTGGACGACCAGCTGGCCGAGCTGATATCCCTGCGCGACGAGGGCAAGATCGCGGCCATCGGCCTGAGCGCCGTCGACGCCGAACAGCTCCGCCGGGCGCTCCCCGCCGGAATCGTATGCGTCCAGAACCTCTACAACATGCTGGACCGCGCCACCGAGCCGGTCCTGAACCTGTGCCGCGCCAACGACATCGCCTGGGTGCCGTTCTTCCCGCTCGGCTCGGCCTTCTCGAATCTCCCGAAGGTGACAGACCATCCCGCCGTGCGCGAGGCCGCCGCAACCCTGGGTGCGACCCCCGCTCAGATCGGCCTGGCCTGGCAGCTGGCCCATTACGGGCACACCCTGCTGATCCCGGGCACCACCAACCCCGCCCACCTCGACGAAAACCTCGCCGCCGGTGAAGTTCACCTCGATCGCGACACTCTCGATCGTCTCGATTCGACGCTGTCGTAGGCATTGCACTCCGCGGTGATGCGCGCCGGACATTTGCCCATGTTGGGGGAGTCGCTCGATTGCCGTTATGGTCGGCCCGTGCCGCAAGCCATATCCCTTGAAGGACATATCCCTTGAAGGACATAGCATCGGTAGGCTGGCATACATAGGAGGTGGACACATGAGCAAGAGCAAGACGGCCAAGGCTTTGAAGCCGGGTGATCGTGTCCGTGTTCACCTCGGTCGCCGAATCGTTGAGGGAACTGTGACCAGCACCGATGGCGGCCGTATTCATGTTGCGATCAGCATCGAAGGTGCAGCGGAACCAGTCTCCGGCCTCTACCGAGCGAGCGAACTGCTGTCCGCCTGAGTGCATCCCTTCAGAGGCTGAGGCTATTTCCGGCCTAGCTTCTCCCGACTCTTTGCTGTAGCTCGGCACCGGAACATGGTGGTGGGTGGAGGGGGCGGATCTGAGCACAACGCCCGCGTCGAGTCTGTGCAGGCTCGACGCGGGCGAAGTGTTGCGGTGCGTCAGTGGCTCTCGGCCAGCTGGGCGCCCAGGGCGCGCAGATGGTCCGTCGCCCCGCCGAGGGCGAATTCGTTGTGCTTGGCGGCGGTGAAGAACTGGTTGGCGATGTGGTCGCGGTCGATGCCGACGCCGCCGTGCACGTGCACCACGGTGTGGGCGACGCGGTGGCCCGCCTCGGCGGCCCAGAACTTCGCGGTGTGGATCTCCGGGGTCGCGGGCAGGCCCTCGGACAGTAGCCAGGCGGCCTGCTGGACGGCCAGACGTACGCCCTGCACGTCGATGTAGGCGTCGGCCAGGCGCTGGGCCACGGCCTGGAAGCTGCCGATCTTCTTGTTGAACTGTTCGCGCTCGCGAGCGTAGTCGGCGACCAGTTCGAGGCCCTTCTCCACCACACCGAGCTGGTTGGCGGCCAGGCCAAGCCAGGCCCGGTTCAGCAGCCACTCCAGAATCTCCGCGCCCTGGTCGAGCGTGCCGACCAATTCCGCGGGGGTGCCGGAGAATTCGAGCTCCGCCTCGGGGGAGCGGTCGGTGACGATCTGATCGGCGATGCGCACACTGGCATCGGACGGATCGACCAGGAATACCGCAGCCTTACCAGAGACTGTGGCGGGCACCAGGATTCGTGACGCCTGCCGCGCGAACGGCACGGTGGTCTTGAGGCCGGTGATGCGCCAGCCGCCGTCCTGCGATGCGGTGGTGACCGGCTTGGCCGGTTCCCAGTTACGCTCCTCGCTCAGCGCGGCGGTGAGAATCGTTGCGCCCGAGGCGGCCTCGGCCGCCGCCGCCCGCTGGGAGTCGGATCCGAACTGCGCCAGCGCACCCGCGCCGAGCATGATCGACCACAGGTACGGCACCGGGGAGACGGCCTTGCCGAGCTCGCGCAGGATCGTGGCCTGCTCGAGCACGCCGAAATCACTGCCGCCCACGGACTCCGGCAGCGCCGCGGCCAGCACGCCGGTCTCGGCCAGCGACTTCCACAGCGGCTCGTCGAAGCGCACGGTCGGGTTGCCCGCCGCGTCGGTGTTCTTGTCCAATTTGCGCAGCCGGTCGGCGGTGACCAGCTTGCCGGTCACCTCGGCGGTGAGCCGGGCCAGATCCTGCTGCGCTTCGGTCTGAGTGAAATCCATTGTGGTTACCTGTCTTTCCCGGGGATGGCAAGCCGGCGGAGCTTGCGGAGCCGGTGGGGTGGGTAGATTCAGCGCGCGGAGGCAGGCTGCTTCAGGGCGGTCATGGCGATGATGTCGCGCTGCACCTCGTTGGTGCCGCCGCCGAAGGTGAGGATCAGGCAGGCGCGGTGCATGCGCTCGAGCCGCCCGCGCAGCTGTGCGCCGGCCGAATCCTGGCGCAGGTAGGCCTGCGGGCCGAGAATCTCCATCAGGGACCGGTAGGCCTCGGTGGCCAGTTCGGTGCCGAGCACCTTGCAGGTCGAGGCGTTCCACGGCTTGGGCGCCGAATCGACGCCGGAGGCAAGTTCCCAATTGAGCAGCTTCAGGAATTCGACCTTCGCGTGCACCCGGGCCAGGTTCAGCTGCACCCATTCGCTGTCGATGACGCGGCCGCCGTTGGAATCCTTGTTGTTCTTGGCCCAATCCACGGTCTGCGCCACCGCCAGTTGCAGCGGCGCGGCCGAGGTCAGGGCCACGCGCTCGTGGTTGAGCTGGTTGGTGACCAGCGACCAGCCGCCGTTCTCCGGCCCCACCATGTCCTTGTGCGGGATCCGCACGTCCTGGTAGTAGGTGGCGCTGGTGTCCGGACCGGCCATCGTGTGCACCGGCGTCCAGGAGAAGCCCTCGGCGGTGGTCGGCATGATGAACATGCTGATGCCCTTGTGCTTCTTGGCGGTCGGATCGGTGCGGGCGGCCAGCCAGATGTAGTCGGCGTACTGGATCAGGCTCGTCCACATCTTCTGGCCGTTGATGATCCAGTCGTCGCCGTCGCGGACCGCGGCGGTGCGCAGCGAGGCCAGGTCGGTGCCTGCGCCCGGCTCGGAGTAGCCGATGGCGAAGTGCAGCTCACCGGCGGCGATCTTGGGCAGGAAGAACTTCTTCTGCTCCTCGGTGCCGTAGTGCATGATCGTCGGCGCGACCGAGTTGATGGTCAGGAACGGCACCGGCGCGCCCGCCCTCGCGGCCTCGTCGGTGAAGATCAGCTGATCCATCGTGGAGCGGTCCTGCCCGCCGTACTCCGTGGGCCAGCCCAGCGCGAGCCAGCCGTCCTGGCCCATCTGCGCGACCACGTCGCGATAGACGTTGCCCTCGCCGTACTCGCCGGTCTGCGAGGACAGTGCCGCGCGGCGCTCCGGGGTGATCAGTTTGGCGAAGTACTCGCGCAGCTCGGTGCGCAGCTCTTCTTGTTGCGGGGTATACGCAATCCGCATGGCGGTAACCTCGTCGTTCTTTTGATAGCCAGCTTGTTATAGCCAGCCGACATGGGCTGGGCGGTTATCCCGATCATTGCACAACTACTGAAACATGTTCCAGTATGGACCCGGAACCGGGTAGGAAGTCTTCGCCTCGGTGGAGTGCGAAGTAGGCTCGGTGCTACCTGCGGTGAAGGAGTGATCAATGAAGGTCAGTGTCGATTTCGACCAGTGCGAGGCCAACGGAATCTGCGTCGGATATGCCCCCGACGTCTTCGAACTCGATGACGAGGATCAGCTGCACGTCGCATCGGGCGACGTACCCGCCGATCAGCTCGATGCCGTGAAGACCGCGGTCGCCCAGTGTCCGAAGGCGGCACTGAAGCTCGTTTAGGGCGATGCTTGCCGTTAACTGGAACACGTTCTAGAGTCGCGGTGTGAGTGAGCGCAGCGAGCGAACCGAAGACACAGCGTGCATCGCGCGCGGCAGCACCGAGCGCCAGCGAGGGGCTGACGGGCGTGAACCTGAACTGACCCTGTCCGGCAAGGTGGCGATTGTGACGGGCGCCGGTGCCGGGCTGGGCCGGGCGGAGGCGCTCGCCCTGGCCGCGGCAGGCGCCTCGGTCGTCGTCAACGATCTTGCCGAAAATGACGCGGTATCCGCCACTCTGGCTGATATTCGCGCGCTGGGGGCCAAGGCCGAGTTCGTCGCGGGGAGTATTGCAGAACGAGCCACCGCAGACGCTTTGATTCACACCGCCGATGCAACCTTCGGCGGCGTCGACATCGTGGTGAACAACGCCGGAATTGTTCGTGACCGGATGCTTTTTAATCTCTCCGATGAGGACTGGGATGCGGTCCTGGCGGTGCATCTGCGCGGGCATTTCCTGTTGTCGCGCAACGCCGCCGCCTACTGGCGCGGCAAGTCCAAGGAGGCGGGCGCGCCGGTCTACGGCCGATTGATCAACACCTCGTCCGAGGCCGGTCTGCTCGGCCCGGAGGGGCAGCCGAACTATGCCGCCGCCAAGGCCGGCATTACGGCGCTGACCTTGTCGGCGTCGCGTGGACTGTCGCGATATGGCGTGCGCGCCAACGCCATCTGCCCGCGGGCGCGCACCGCGATGACCGAAAAGGTGTTCTCCGACGCGCCCGAGCAGGGTGTGGATCCGCTCTCGCCCGACCATGTGGCGCGGCTGGTCGCGTATCTGGCCTCCCCGGCCGCGGATGCGGTGAACGGGCAGGTATTCGTGGTCTACGGGCCGATGGTGGCGCTGATGGCCGCCCCCGAGGTCGAGGCTCGTTTCGATGCCGCAGGTTCGGAATGGAGCCCTGCAGATCTGGCCGATACGCTCGGTGGATATTTCGCCGAACGTCCTGCGGGGCGCACCTTTTCCGCGTCATCGCTGCACGACCTCGGCTGAGCCGGGCGACTTCTTCTCGGCCCGTTGGTTGATCGACGGTCCGCCACTTGGTAGACATGTTGATCGACGGTGTGTGCAGCGACTCACATAGTTGATCCTTACACCGTATGAACACGTTCTAACTTCCGGCCATCGTTTGGCGGAAAAGGGCAGTTCAAAATCGCCAAGTGGTGCTCGACAACAGAGTGAACGTGTTCTAATCTTTCAGGCGGATGGCAGGGTGAGACGGCCATCACAAGCTCGACGTGCTAGGCATGGCAAGGAGGAAATCGGGAATGAACGAGGTTCTTGCCGTGCCGTTGCGAGCGGTCGGCGGGTTCTTCGAACTCACGGCACAGGTGGCGCGGGCCGTGGTCCGTCCCCCCTTTCAGCGCCGCGAATTCGTCGACCAGGCATGGTTCATCGCCCGAATTTCGATCATCCCGACACTGCTGGTGGCCATCCCGTTCACCGTGCTGGTGAGCTTCACGCTCAACATTCTGCTGCGCGAGATCGGCGCGGCCGACCTGTCGGGCGCGGCTGCCGCCTTCGGCACCGTGACCCAGATCGGCCCGATCGTGACGGTGCTGATCGTGGCCGGCGCCGGCGCCACCGCGATCTGCGCGGACCTGGGCGCCCGCACTATTCGCGAGGAAATTGACGCGATGAAGGTGCTCGGCATCGACCCGGTCCACCGGCTGGTCGTGCCGCGGGTGCTGGCGTCGATGTTCGTCGCCGCCCTGCTCAATGGCCTGGTGTGCGTGATCGGCATCGGCGGCGGCTTCGTCTTCTCGGTCTTCCTGCAGGGGGCGAACCCGGGCGCCTTCGTCAACGGCATCACGCTGCTGACGCATCTGCCCGAACTGGTCTTCGCCGAGATCAAGGCCATCCTGTTCGGCCTGTCGGCCGGTTTGACGGCCTGCTACCTGGGCCTGAACGTCAAGGGCGGCCCCAAGAGCGTCGGCGACGCGGTCAATCAGACGGTGGTGTTCTCCTTCATGGTCCTGTTCGTGCTGAACGTCGTGGTCACCGCGGTCAGCCTCAAGTTCTCGGTGCGGTGACGCCATGTCCTTCGTGATTCACGCCCGCTTCCCGCGTACCGTTCGACGCGTGCGCCGACTGTCCACATCGCTCGACAACCTCGGACGCCAAGCCCTCTTCTATGCCGAATCGCTGCGCTCGGTGCCGCGGGCGCTCATTCACTACCGCAACGAAACCATCCGGCTGATCGCCGAAATCAGCATGGGCTCGGGCGCGTTGGCCGTGATCGGCGGCACCGTTGTGATCGTCGGCTTCATGACCCTGTTCGCCGGCGGCACCGTCGCGATACAGGGCTACAGCTCCCTGGGCAATATCGGTGTCGAGGCGCTGACCGGGTTCTTTGCGGCCTTCATCAACGTGCGCATTGTGGCGCCGGTGATTTCGGGCATCGGCCTGGCGGCCACCATCGGCGCCGGCGCCACCGCGCAGCTCGGCGCGATGCGGGTCTCCGAGGAGATCGACGCGCTCGAGGTCATGGCGATCCGCCCGGTGCCGTTCCTGGTCGGTACCCGTGTGCTGGCCGGGATGATCGCGATCGTTCCGCTGTATTCGCTGGCGGTCATCTGCTCGTTCGTGGCCAGTCGCTTTGCGACCGTGGTGATCTACGGGCAGTCGGCCGGTGTGTACGACCACTACTTCTCGACGTTCTTGATTCCCAGCGACGTTTTGTGGTCGTTCGTACAGGCGATCTTCATGGCCGTGGCGGTCATGATGATTCACACCTATTACGGCTACCACGCGTCGGGCGGTCCGGTCGGTGTCGGCGTCGCGGTAGGTAACGCGGTGCGCTCCTCGCTGATCGCGGTAGTGATGGTGACCCTGCTGGTCTCGCTGGCCATCTACGGCACCTCCGGCAATTTCCATCTCTCGGGGTAGGCGGCATGGCGGCAAATAAACTCGTCGAAAAAGGCGGCGCCGGAAGGATTTTCGGCGCCGGATCGGGCGTCAAACTCGCCGGTCTGGCCTTCGTGCTGAGCCTGGCCGCGGTGGTCGCCATCGCGCTGACCATGTTCGTGGGCGGATTCCAGAGCACCGAGGCGATCTATGTCAATGCACCGCGTGCAGGCCTGGTGATGGACAAGGACGCGAAGGTGAAGATGCGCGGTGTCGAAATCGGCACCGTCAAGGAGATCACCTACGACGGCGACGGTGCGCGGCTGAAGCTGGCGATCACCCCCGACCAGCTCAGGCTGGTGCCGTCCAATGCGGGCGTGGATATCAACTCCACCACCGTATTCGGCGCCAAGTACGTGAACTTCATGCCGCCGCAGCAGCCCTCGAGCGAGTCGCTGCAGCCCGGTCAGACCGTGGACGCGCAGCATGTCACCGTCGAATTCAACACCCTGTTTCAGCAGCTGACCACGGTGCTGGGGCTGGTGAAGCCGGAAAAGCTGAACGCGACATTGACCGCGTTGGGGACCGCGCTGCAGGGTCGCGGCGAGAAACTGGGGCAGCTGCTGTCCGACAGCGATACGTACCTGAAGAACATCAACCCGAGTCTGCCCGCGCTGCAACGTGATCTGCGGTCGACCGCGGGAGTGACGAATCTGTACGCCGATACGGCGCCGGATCTGTTGCGTACCACGGACAATGTCACGGTCACCGGCAAGACGCTCGTGGATGAGGAACACAACTTCGACGGGATGCTGGCGAATCTGATCGGCCTGGCGAATACCACCCAGCCGATCCTGACCGATAACCAGAAGCCACTGGTGACAGCGCTGGATCTGCTGCGTCCGACCGCGGATCTGCTCTACCAGGACCGCGCTTCATTGCCGTGCGTCATCAACGCCTTCGGCGATAACTGGGCGCTGTACCAAAGGATCTTCGGTGGCACCGGTCAGGGATTGCTGTTGGACGCAGGCTTTATGCCGGGTGGCGAGCCGTACCACTATCCGCAGGACCTCCCGAAGGTGAACGCGTCGGGCCCCGTGGTCTGTGAGAATCTCCGGGACCGGGTGCCGGGCAGCCACTCCAATTTCCGAGTTTTCGACACCTCCCAGGGCGAGGTGTGGACCCCGGAGCTGCATTGGCATACGAATGGCCCGTCGGTGTTTCAATTGATGTTCGCTGGCCTGCCGGGGGTGCCGAAGAAATGAGAATCAAACCACACGCCTCGACCGTAAAATTGGGGATCTTCGCCCTGGTCATGCTGGTAGTCCTGGCGTTCCTCGTCGTGATCTTCTCGCAGATGAGGTTCTCCAGTGAGACCGGATATCACGCGGTGTTCACCAGTTCGTCCGGAATGCTGCCGGGTTCGAAGGTTCGTATAGCCGGCGTGCCGGTCGGGACGGTGCAGCGGGTATCTGTCGGTAAAGACGATCTCGCGCACGTGGATTTCAATCTCGACAGCCAGTACCGGGTGTTGGTCAGTACGCACGCTGCCATCCGGTACGAGAACCTGGTGGGCGATCGATACCTGGAGTTGCTGGAGAGCCCCGGAAGTGACCAGGTGCTAGCCAAGGGCGGCACCATCGGCACCGACAAGACGAAGCCGGCCCTGGATCTGGACATGCTGCTGGGCGGGTTCAAGCCGCTGCTGCGCGGCCTGGATCCCACCCAGGTCAACTCGCTGACAAGCGCACTGCTGCAGGTCTTTCAGGGCCAAGGTGGCGCCCTGGTGGCGCTGTTGAACAGCTCCGGTTCGTTCGCCAAGACGATCGCCGATCGGGATGCGTTGATCGGCAGCGTGATCAATAACCTGAACACGGTATTGGGAACCATCGACGCTCACAGCAAGGAATTCGATACCACACTGACCGAGCTGCAGCGGCTGATCAGCGGTTTGGCCGCGGACCGAGATCCGATCGGCGCGGCACTGCCGAAATTGGCCGATGCGACCACCGACCTGACGGGCCTGCTGCAGGAGGCCCGGCCCGATCTGAACCAAACCTTCACGCAGCTGGGCCGGGTCGCGACAAACCTCGACGATCATTCCGCGGATCTTCAAACGCTCTTCGACAAGCTGCCGGAGGCGTACAAGCAGTTGGTTCGGGTCGGGTCCTACGGATCATTCATGAACATGTACTTCTGCGGTGGGCAGGCGCTCGTCACCGGTCCGGACGGGAAGCCGTGGGAGGTCGATTTGCCGGGCAATCAGACGACCGGAAGGTGTTCGGCCAAGTGAACGACAGACGATCACTCATCAATGTCGGCATCGTGGGCCTGGTCATGGCGGTCGCGATCGCGTTGTCCTCGTTGCAGTTCGATCGGCTTCCCTTCGTGCGATCCGGTGCCGAATACACCGCATACTTCGCCGATGCCGGCGGGCTGCTACCCGGAGACCAGGTCCAGGTTGCGGGCGTGCGCTCGGGGCAGATCGAGTCGATCAAGCTCGACGGCGCCAAGGTGCTCGTCAAGTTCTCGCTCGACGAGTCGATCCTGCTGGGGAAGGAGACAAGTGCGGCCATCAAGACGAATACGGTGCTCGGTCGCAAATCGCTGGCGGTAGAGCCGTCCGGTACCGGGACGATCCGGGCCGACGACACGATTCCGTTGAGCCGCACCACGTCTCCGTACTCGTTGACCGATGCGCTCGGCGACCTTTCCAGTACCGTCCAGGGTTTGGACCTGGACCAGGCGAACAAGACCCTGGACACGCTGTCGCAGACCTTCGCCGATACTCCGGCGCCGCTGCGGTCGGCCCTGGATGGCATCACCGACTTGTCGCGCAGTCTGAACAAGCGCGACGATGCCCTCACCCAGCTGCTCGGTCACGCGCAGAGCGTCACCAAGGTGCTCTCCGATCGCAAGACTCAGCTCGATGCACTGCTGATGGATGGCGACAACCTGCTCGGCGAGCTGAATGATCGGCGGCAGGCGATCAGCCAGCTGATCGTCTACGTGAACGGTCTGGCGCAGCAGCTCACCGGCTTCGTCAACGATAACGAGGCGCTGTTGAAACCCGCGCTGGACAAACTGAATTCGGTGCTACAACTACTGCAGAAGAACAAGGATAACCTCGATAAGGCGCTGGATGAGGTCGGTCCGTACGCGGCCGCGCTCGGTGAGCAGGTCGGCAGCGGCCCGTACTTCCAAGCGTATGTGTCCAACTGGACGAGCAAGACGCTGCGGATGCTGGTGGATTCAATGGTGTGGCCACAGCGACTACCGCAGACGTTCCAGGAGTACTCGGCTGGTGGGGTCCAGATTAAACCGGCGCAACAGGAGCCCCCGCGATGAACGCGTTACGCAACATTTCCAAGGTGCCGCGCTGGGTCCGGATTGTCGCCGCAGCACTGGTGGTGGCACTGGCCGGCTGGATTGTTTACGGCGCGGCCACCAATATCGGTAAGACCCACATCACCGCGTATTTCCCGTCGACAACCGGCATCTATAGCGGCGACAGTGTGGAGATACTCGGTGTCAAGGTCGGCAAGATCAATTCGATCGAACCGGGCAAGGACAGCGTGAAGGTGACCATGACGGTCGATCGGGGGGTCGATATCCCGGCCGACGCGCGCGCGGTGATCATTTCGCCCTCGCTGGTGTCGGCCCGGTTCGTGCAGATGGCCCCCGCCTACACCGGTGGCCCGAAGATGCACGATAACGCGCAGATCCCGATCGAACGCACCGCCGTTCCCGTGGAGTGGGACGACATCAAGACGGAATTGACCAAGCTGTCGAAGGCGCTGGGCCCGGAGGGTAACGACCCACAGGGCTCGTTCGGCCGATTCGTCGACACCGCCGCCGCCAACCTCGGTAACGGCAATGCCCAGTCCCTGCGGGACACACTGAAGGAGCTGTCGAGCACGCTCGGCACCCTGTCCGACAGTCGTACCGACCTGTTCGGCACGATCCGAAATCTGCAAGAACTGGTCGATGTCCTGTCGAAGAGCAACGATCAGATCGTTCAGTTCGGCGGTCGGCTGGCCTCGGTCTCCTCGGTACTGGCCGGGGTCTCGACGGATCTCGGTGCGGGGCTCGATAACTTGGCCTCCGCTGTCACCGACGTCAGAACGTTCCTGGATGAACGCGGTCCGGCTCTCACCGAGAGCGTGCAGCGGCTGGGCGAGGTAACCAAACAATTGGTTGACAAGAGGTCGGACTTGGAGAATCTGCTACACAACGCTCCGAATGGTTTGGAGAACTTCTATCAGATCTACAAACCTGCACAGGGCAGTTTGGCGGGTGCCGTCGTCTTTGACAATATGGCCAATCCGCTCGCCTTCCTGTGTGGTTCCGTTCAGGCCATCGATACCGATGATTCCGCCAAGTCCGCGGCGTTGTGCCGGAATTTTCTGGCACCTATTGTCAGTTCGTTGACGGTGAATTACCCGCCGCTGCTGGCGAACCCGGCATCCACCCAGGTGGCATTCCCGAGTCAGCTCGAGTACAGCACGTCCGCCGTCGCACAGCAGGCGGCCGGTCAGGGCATACCTGTCAACGTGCCGAACGGTATTAACGGCCTGGCAGTTCCGGAGGCAAGGCGATGAAGATGCGGGCGCGGAAGCGGATTGCCGGGGCCATCAGCACCATAGCCGGGATCGCGATATTACTCGGCGCTACGGGGTGCCAATGGGACGGCCTGAACACGCTGCCCATGCCCGGCGCCGCGGGAACGGGTGCGGGCTCCTGGCAGGTGCGCATCCAAATGCCGAATGTCACCACCCTCACCCGCAATTCGCCGGTGATGGTCGATGACGTCGCCGTCGGCACGGTGAGCGGAATCGAGGTCCAGGACTGGCATGCCCTGGTCACCGTCAGTCTCAACAAGGGCGTGCAGTTGCCCGCCAACACGATCGCGCAGATCGGGCAGACCAGCCTGCTGGGCAGTAATCACGTGGAATTAGCGGCGCCGACCGATACGCCGCCGCAGGGGCGGTTGAAGAACGGCGATCTCATCCCGCTGAGCAGGGCCGGCGATTATCCGACCACCGAGCAGACGTTGTCGTCGCTGTCGGTGGTGCTCAACGGTGGTGGGATTTCGCAGCTGCAGACCATTACACACGAGTTGAACGCGACCTTCTCGGGGCGTCAGGATGCTATTCGTGATCTGTTACCCCAGCTGCGGACGCTGATGACGACGCTGAACCAGCAGACGGGCGACATCATCTCCGCGATGTCCGGGCTCGATAGGTTCGGCGGCGTCCTGGCTCAGCAGAAGGATCAGGTTACCAACGCCATCCAAAATATCCATCCGGCACTGACGGTGCTCGCCGATCGTCGCGAGACGATCACCAAAACCATTACCTCGCTAGGTGATCTCAGCGATGTAATACATCAGATTATCTCGCAGAGCGGCGGCAACCTGGAAGCGGAGCTGGCCGATCTCTGGCCGGTGCTGAAGGGTCTCGCCGACACCGGCAACAATCTGACAACCGCATTGCAGGCACTGTTCACTTTCCCGTTCCCGGCCAACCAGCTCGACAAGGCGATCAAGGGCGACTTCTTCAATCTCTACGTCACCTACGATGTCACCGGCCAGCGAATGGATTCGAACTTCCTGACCGGCACCGCGCTCGGCGGCAGCCTCGGCGGTGTGCAGGCGAAATACGGTGTAGAGGGTGCGCTCGGCACCTTCGCCGGAACCGCGGGTGAGAAGGGAGATCCCGTGCAGGGGCCGCTGCAGCCGCCGCAGCCCCAGTCGAGGATCCCGGGACTGCCACCGATTCCCGGTCTCCCCGCCATTCCCGGATTGACGGTTCCGAATCCGCCGCAAGGAGGCCCGGGTCGATGAAACTCACCAGATTCGTCCGAAATCAGCTGATCATCTTCGCGGTACTGACGGTGGTCGGCCTGGTGGTGATGGCCGGGGTCTATGTCCACCTACCGGCGCTGGTCGGTATCGGGCGTTATAGCGTGACGGTAGATCTGAGCGCGACCGGTGGACTGTATCCGACCGCCAATGTCACCTACCGGGGAACGAATATCGGCAAGGTCGACAAGGTTCAGCTCACCTCCGACGGCGTTCAGGCAAAGCTGTCGATTGACAGCAGCGCCAAGGTGCCCGCCAACGTGAACGCCGATGTCAAGAGCGTGTCCGCCATCGGCGAGCAATATGTGGACCTGGTGCCACCGGCATCGCCGAGCAGCGGCAACCTCGCTGATGGGGCGGTTATTCCGGTGCAGCGCACCACATTGCCGCAGGATGTCGGTGCCATGCTCGATCAGGCTAACCGCCTCCTGGCGACTATTTCGAACACCAAGTTGCGGGAGGTGATCGATGACGCGTTCACCGCGTTCAACGGCGCCGGCCCGGATCTGGGGAAGCTCATCGACTCCGCGTCACTGCTGGTACAGGACGCGAAGGCGAATACCGATCAGACCAAGGACCTTTTGGATAAGGTCGGGCCGCTACTGGATACCCAGAATCGGTCGGACGCGGCAGTTCGGGAGTGGACTCGTAACCTGGCCACGGTCACCGACCAACTGCGCCAGCATGATCCGTCGCTGCGGAAGCTGATCGAGCAGACTCCGTCGGCTGCTCAGGAGATCACCTCGACCTTCCAAAATCTGAAACCGACGCTGCCGCTGTTGCTGTCGAATCTGGTCAGTCTCGGCCAGGTCGGCGTGACCTATCACGCCGGGCTGCAACAGGTCCTGGTCGTCTTCCCGCCGTTGATGTCGGCGTTGATGACCGCCGCGAAGGCCGGCATCAACCCCGATAAATACGGCGTACAGGTGGACTTCGCGCTCGGGTTGAACGACCCGCCAGGTTGCCTGCAGGGCTTTACGCCCCCGAGTCAATGGCGCCCGGCCTCCGCTCTCGACACTCCCGATACGCCTCCGAACCTGTACTGCAAGGTTGCCCAGGATTCTCAGCTTGCGGTCCGCGGCATCCGCAACTTTCCGTGCGAAAACCAACCGGGCAAGCGGGCGCCCTCGGTCGAGCTGTGTAACGATCCACGCGGTTATGTACCGTCCGGGGTCAACCCAGTATTCGGAGATCCGAAGCCGGGTCTCGGTGGGGCGGATGCTCCCGCTCCGGCGGCCGCCACCCATCCCGCGTCCTTCGCGAACCGGCAGTACGACCCGGGTACCGGCACCTTTATTGGACCTGACGGTCGCACCTACCACGAGGGCGACATCGGATCCGACGGTTCGGGCACGGTACCCTCGAGTTTGCAGGCAATGTTTGAGGAGCAGCAAAGTAGTGAGTGAACCGGAGACGACAGGCGGGCGGACCCGGCGCCGCGCTATGCGGCAGGTCGGGCCGCCGGCCGAGGATGTCGAGCAGTCGACACCGTCGAGGGTGGAGCGTGCTGAGGCGGCCGGCGGCAACGAGACCACGGTTGTTGCAGGTGAGGCCAAGGCCGAGTCCGCGGTATCCGAGAGCCTGACTGGCGAGACCGCGTTGCCCGCCGGCACCGACTCCTCCTCTGTCGTGCTCGGCTCCGGAGCCGATGGCCCTGTAGACGCGCCGGTTGCTGAGGATGAGCCAGGGCCCTCGGGTGGGGCCGACACCACGGTCAAGCTCGAAACCTCCCCGGCTACGGGGGCGAAGCAGCGCGACGACTCCGAGGCCGAACTCTGGAAACCCGCGGCCGCCGGACCGGCCGAGCCGCCTACCGGCTCGGTCGAGCAGTCCGACCGCCCGGCCGGAAAGCTGGGCTGGCTGGGTTGGATCGCCGCGGCGGTCGCCGCGGTCTCGGCGCTGGTCCTGATCGGCTCGGGTGGAATTCTTATCTACCACCAGCGGCACGTGGACGCGTTGCAACAACAGCGCGCGGACTATACCCAGACCGCCAAGCAGGTTGTTCTCAACCTCACCAACATCTCTGGCGATACCGCACCGAAGGATATCGATCGGGTGCTGTCGGTCGCGTCGGGCCAGTTGAAGCAGGAATACTCCGAGCGTAAGGATGCGTACGCGCAGGTGGTGCAGCAGGCCAAGGTGAAGGCCAGCGGTCAGATCATCGAGGCGGCCGTGGAGAGCGAAGACGATCACACCGCCCAGGTTCTTGTCGCCGCCGCACAAACCCTGACCAATGCGGGTTCGCCCGACCCGCAACAGCGGTATTACCGCTTCCGGGTGACCGTCACCCGAGACGACGATGGGCACCTGACCGGCTCGCAAGTGGAGTTCGTGGCATGAAAAATAATCTGCGCGCCATCCTGATCATCAGCGCGGCAATCCTGTTCGTGGCGGCCGGCGTACTGGGCGGGTTCACGGGCTTCAAGTACTGGTCCGATAATCAGGCGGAGCAGGCTCGTACGCAGTCCGTCGAGGCCGCACGCAATACGGTCCAGGCCATGTTCAGCTACGACTATCACACGGTCCAGACCGAATTGCCCAAGGTCGGGACCAGCCTCACGCCCAGCTTCCGCGCCGACTACATGAAGTTGGTCAACGATGTGATCGTCAAGGGCGCCGTGGAAAAGCAGCTCACCGTGCGTGCGAACACCATGGCCGCCGGTGTGGTGTCCGCCGATCGTTCGCACGCGGTGGTGCTGCTGTACGTGAATCAGGTGACCACGGGCAAGGATTCGCCGCAGGGGACCGTCACTCCCAGCCGGGTCCGGGTGAACCTGGACAAGGACAACGGGCACTGGCTGGTCGGCCAGGTCACCCCGATCTAGCCGGCCTGCCGGAATGGTCCCACCGTAGCCGCCGCGGCGTAGGTCGGGCCGTCTACCTGCTGTGTTAAGCGAACGATCCTGCCGCCGTTAAGGATTCGCCCCTACCTTCACAGGTGCAGTGTTCCCGAGGCGGGCAGGATGTAGTTGATCCGGACTGCCCTGGCTCGTGTTCCGCACGGGTGCGGCGGAATCCGGGTGGTGAGACGGCCTGGCCATCTCGGCGGAGGCCAGGACCGGGTGCTGGTGCACGCGGCGCAACCGGACGTTCCGGGGGTCGATCCGGTGGTGCGGACGGGCGGTGGAACCGCCTCGGGGACACTGTCTGTCGGGCGTAGTGGCGTCAGCGCCCGGAATCCACGTCGCTGCCCGGATCCACGTCCAGGTCGCTGAGCAGTGCGCTGCCGGCCACGCCGTCTTGGGCCAGCGCGTCGAGAAATGCCCGCGCCCAGCGGTCCACGTCGTGCGTCAGGACCTGGCGGCGCATTGCGCGCATGCGCCGGCGGCGGGTGTCCGCGTCGTCGGTGATCGCGGCCATGATGGCGTCCTTGACGCTGTCCAGGTCGTGCGGATTGCATAGGTAGGCTTGCCGCAATTCGGCTGCGGCGCCGGTGAATTCGCTCAGCACCAGCGCCCCGTTGAGGCCGCTGTGGCTGGCGACGTACTCCTTGGCGACCAGATTCATGCCGTCGCGCAGCGGCGTCACCAGCATCGCATCCGCGGCGACGAAGAAGGCCAGCAGCTCGTCGCGGGGGATCGGCCGGTGCAGGTAGTGCACCACCGGATATCCGACGCGCCCGTATTCGCCGTTGATGCGGCCCACCTGGCGCTCGATATCGCCGCGCATCTGGATATAGCTCTCCACGCGCTCGCGGCTCGGCGTGGCCAGCTGCACCACCGCCGTCTCGGTTGGATCGAGGCGGCCCTCCCGCAGCAGTTCCTCCAGCGCGGCCAGGCGGATATCGATGCCCTTGGTGTAGTCCAGGCGGTCCACACCCAGCAGGATGTACTTGGGGTTGCCCAATTCCGCGCGGATCTGTGTCGCCCGCTCGCGTACGGTGCGCCGCCGGGACTGCTCGTCGAGCTCGGCCGAGGAGATCGAGATCGGGAAGGCTCCCACCCGCACCGTGCGGAAACCCACCTGCACCACACCGAGTTTCGAGCGCACGCCGACGGTGCCGCGCGAAGTCGGTTGTCCGGCAAGGCGTCTGGCTAGATAGAGGAAGTTCTGTGCGCCGCCGGGCAGGTGGAAACCGATCAGATCCGCGCCGAGCAGACCCTCCACGATCTCCCGGCGCCACGGCATCTGCATGAACAGTTCCACCGGCGGGAACGGGATGTGCAGGAAGAATCCGATGGTCAGATCGGGGCGCAGCATCCGCAGCATCTTCGGCACCAGCTGCAGCTGGTAGTCCTGCACCCAGACCGTGGCGCCCTCGGCGGCCACCTTCGCGGTGTATTCGGCGAACCGGCGGTTGACTTCGACGTAGGCGGTCCACCAGTGCCGCTTGTACTCCGGCCGCACGATCACGTCGTGGTACAGCGGCCAGAGGGTGGCGTTGGAGAAACCCTCGTAATAGTCGGAGACCTCGTCGGCGGTGAGCGGCACCGGATGCAGTTCCAGTCCGTCCTGGATGATCGGGTCGATATCGACGTCCGGTACCCCGGCCCACCCCACCCACGAACCGTTGTTGTTGCGAAGCACCGGTTCCAGCGCGGTCACCAGCCCGCCGGGGCTGCGCTTCCAGCGGGTCGTGCCGTCCGGCAGGCGCTCGAGATCCACCGGCAACCGGTTGGCGACGACGACGAAACCCGAACCGGCATCGTGCGCGGCAGCGGGCGGCGTGGTGGCCTCGGCGTCCGGTCGTTGCTGGTCTGTCGGGCTGTCGCTCATCTGGTCCATCGCTGGATACTCCGATGCCGGGGGCGGGATACGCCCTGTGTAGTTGTGGCGGGTCGCGGCGCCTATTCGCCGCGCGTACTGGGGCTGATGCCGAGCATCGACAGCAGCATTCGGCACTCGTCCGCATCCTCAGCGTAGGCGGCGACGACGCGCTGAGCCTGCCGAGCGGTCTCGTCGGCGAGCGGTTCCAGATCGTCGTCCGCGATGTCGTTGGCGCCCTTCGCGGCCATCATCGTCTTCCTCTCAGGTCGGGTTCGCAGGGTTCTCGCAGGTGCTACTCACAGGTTTGAAAGCCCATGGTATCCGCCTCGGGCCTCGGCGCAGTTCGGTCGGTCCATACCGGAGCCCAACCGCAACGCTGTAACCACGCAGGCCCTCGGAAACACCGCCATATACCGTTAATGCAGTACGCGTCGAAGGAAGGGGCCCCAGCATCATGCCGTTGGCCACGGTGAACGGAATCGCACTGAACTATTCGGTGAAGGGGGACAAAGCCAAGGGCACCGATATCAAGGGCGCCGCGCCGCTGGTCGTGCTGATCATGGGCACCGGCAGCGGCGGCCGGGTGTGGGAGCTGCACCAGGTGCCCGCGCTGGTGGCGGCCGGGTATCGGGTGTGCACCTTCGACAATCGGGGCATCGCCCCGACCTTCGAGGCCGCCGGCGGGATGACCATCGACGATCTGGTGCGCGATACCGCCGCGCTGATCGAATTCCTCGACGAGGGCCCGGCGCTGATCGCAGGCACGTCGATGGGCGCGCGGGTGGCCCAGGAGCTCGCGCTGGCCCGTCCGGACCTGGTACGCAAGGCCGTCTTCATGGCCGGGCACGGGCGGCTGGACCAATTCCAGAAGACGATGTCACTGGGCGAGCACGAGTTCGACGCGAGCGGGGTGCGGTTGCCGGCCAAGTACGAGGCGGCGCTGACCGCGGTGATGAACCTGTCCCCGGCCACCATGGCCGATGCGAATGCCGCCCGCGACTGGCTTGACCTGTTCGAGTTCACCGGCGGGCCGGTCAGCCCCGGGATCCGGGCGCAGCGGGCCATGGATCACGACTTCGATCGGCTGCAGGCCTACCGCGGCATCAAGGTGCCCTGCCTGGCGGTCGGGTTCGCCGACGACCGGATGATCCCGCCGTATCTGTCCCGTGAGGTGGCTCAGGTCATCCCCGCGGCGCGGTATCAGGAGATCCCCGACACCGGGCATTTCGGGTATCTGGAGCGTCCCGATGCGGTGAACAAGGTGCTGCTGGAGTTCTTCGCGGGCTGAGGCAGCGGATTTCTGGGCAATTCCGGCACGAGATCTGTCGGACTGCGGCTGCCTGGGCGGTAGCCCCCAACACGTAACACCAACCTTGCTAGGGTCGACAGTACGCACGGGGGCCGCTCCGCATGGACGTCCGTCAGCGTTTCGTACCCCTGTTTTCGTACCCATAGCGCGTTCCCAAACACACAGCGCCAGTATCAGTGAGGTGAGATGAGCACCAACCCCTTCGACGACGAGGACGGCCGCTTCTTCGTTCTGATCAACGACGAGGAGCAGCACTCCCTGTGGCCGTCCTTTGCGGAGGTCCCGGCCGGTTGGCGGGTCGTGTTCGGTGAGGACAGCCGGGCCGCCTGCGTCGAGTACGTCGAGAAGAACTGGACCGATATGCGTCCCAAGAGCCTGCGCGACGCCATGGCCGCGGACGATGCGGCCCGTCAGGCCGCACAGTCCTGATCGCGGTCGCTAGATACTGCGTGGGGACGATAGACCGGCGACCGCATGGCCCTGCCCTGCGGTCGCCGTTGTCCTTCTCGCGCGGTTGAACATGCCTTTTCCGCCCAGCCCGGCACCCCGGTTATGATGGCAACCGCTTCACCCGCCTCCTTAGCTCAGTGGTAGAGCACCGCTCTTGTAAAGCGAAGGTCGTCAGTTCAATCCTGACAGGGGGCTCCAGGTTCCGTTGGGCACGGGGTTGTGCGCATCAGCGCCCCGCAGGTGTGACAAGCATCACGCAGCCTGATTCAACTGGCGAGCTCGAGCGGTGTCGATGCGGCGGCCGCGGGCTGGTCAGCAACCCATTTCAGGTATCGCTGGCGTACGTTTTCGAAGAGGCCGGTGAGGGTTCCGTTCTCGGTCGCGGTCACCTCCTTCGTGCGTCCCTCGACGATGGCGATCTCGAGTGTGCTGTGTGGCGTAATACACGCGAGGTAGTCACGGCATTCGACCGTTGGCCAGAATTCCACGCCGATGGGTGCGTTGTCGGGCGCGTTGCACCACTGTCCCTCGAACTGGCGCACGAATACTTCGCCGACAAACCGCCCGAATCGGTCTATCGCCGGTCGATTCCCCGGTGCGATGACTGCACGATGGTCCGGGAAGATCTCGCGCGCAGTCGACACGGCGACTTGCAATCCCGCAAGGGTCCACGGGTTGTCCAGGGTTGCTACCTGCGGAGCATCTTGTTCGAAGAACAGTTCGAACGCGGCATCGTTCCCGCGCAGCCATTCCAGGAATTGCGGGTTGTGCTGGTCGACGGGGGCGGGGTCCTGTTCGAGCCGGGTCGGGCCGTGCATGTTTTCCTCCTCAATCCGGAATCGGGTACGTCACTGGCGGCCCGTCTGTCCGGGGATGCCGGGTGACTTACCCTCGCTCTCGATATCGGCAAACTTTTGGCAGTATGAGTGATCGGCACTCTGCTACGTGTCAAAAATTGCGTCTCAACGGGGAGTTTTGAGAGTACGTTCAGTGTCGTTGAAACATCCACTGTTGAGATCCAACCGATATTGAATCGATGTTGGCAACTAATAGGCAACCGAGAATATCTCGGCGGATCACGCGGACTCGGCTGCGCTGTTTCGCCGCGATCGCCCGCTGCTCACCGGGGGTTCTCACCGAAGTTCTAGACCGCTCGCAGGAAACTCCCAGTCAACGTTCAGCGAGTTTGGCACTGGATGGAGGACGATGTCCTGCATGAATGGTGTGCCAGTGGATCGGACTCCCGAGGCCAGGATCCTGGTCGTCGACGATGAGCCCATGATCGTCGAACTGCTGTCGGTGAGCCTGCGATATCAGGGCTTCGAGGTGGCAGCCGCCAATAACGGGGCCGAGGGCCTGGACAAGGCCAAGACGTTCCGTCCCGACGCGCTGATCATCGATGTGATGATGCCGGGCATGGACGGTTTCGGGCTGCTGCGGCGGCTGCGTGCCGACGGCATCGAGGCCCCGGTGCTGTTCCTCACCGCCCGCGACGAGGTGGAGGACAAGGTCACCGGCCTGACCCTCGGCGCCGACGACTACGTCACCAAACCCTTCAGTCTCGAGGAGGTGGTGGCGCGGCTGCGGGTGATTCTGCGCCGCTCCGGTCACGCGGTCCAGGAACGGAAATCCTCACGGATCCGGTTCGAGGACATCGAACTCGACGACGACACGCACGAGGTGTGGAAGGCGGGGGAGCCGGTGTCGCTGTCCCCGACCGAATTCACGCTGCTGCGGTACTTCATGGTGAACGCGGGCACGGTGCTGAGCAAGCCGCGCATCCTGGATCACGTGTGGCGCTACGACTTCGGCGGCGAGGTCGGCGTGGTCGAAACCTACGTCTCCTACCTGCGCAAGAAGGTGGATACGGGCCCGGACCGGCTGATCCATACGCTGCGCGGGGTCGGTTATGTGATGCGCGCCCCGAGCCGAAGCAAGACCACCGCAAAATGAGCGTTCGGCAGCTGGACGCCGAAACTGAAACCGCAGATATGCCACCCGCCCCGCGCTCGAAATCCCCTCGTGCGACGGGGTCGCTGTCGCGTCGCCTGGCGTCGGTGCCGTTGCGCGTGACGCTGGTCATCGCGCTGGTGGTGCTGTCGGGGCTGGGACTGCTGGCATCGGGGGTCGCGGTGACCTCGGTGATGAATCGGATCCTGATCGACCGGGTCGACACCCAGATCAAGGATGCCATCGGCGGTTTCGCCAATCCCAGTGCGCCGCTGCCGGAACGGCTGCCGAACCGCAAGGGGATGGAGCGGTCGCCGTCGCTGTTCTATGTGCGCGTACAGGATCCCTCGGGTGCGGTCCGGTTCCAGTTCGGCGCCAATGTCAGCGTGCCGGAGATCCCGGCCGATCTGGGCCACCACCCGAAAACGGTGGGGTCGGTGGGCAATCCGGATGAACACTGGCGCGCGATACGGGTGACGAATGCCGACGGGACCAGCGTGGTTGCGCTGCGGCTGCAGGAGACCCAGAACATCGTCAACCGGATGATCGGCCTCGAGGTCCTCGTCGGTGCGCTCGTGCTCTTTGCCCTGGCTCTGGTTGCGCAGCTGGTGATCCGGCGCAGCCTGCGACCGCTGCTGGAGGTGGAGAAGACCGCGTCCGCGATTGCCGGTGGCGATCTGCATCGGCGAGTTCCCGTGCGCGGCACCAACACCGAGGTGGATTCGCTGTCGCAGTCGCTGAACGGGATGCTGGCGCAGATTCAGCAGGCCTTCGCCACCACCGAGGCCTCGGAGGAGGCTGCGCGGCGCTCCGAGGCCAGAATGCGGCGCTTCGTCGCCGACGCCAGCCATGAGCTGCGCACCCCGCTCACCACGATCAAGGGCTTCGCCGAGCTGTATCGGCAAGGGGCGCTGGCGGATCCGGAGATGTTCATGAGCCGGATCGAACGCGAGGCGAACCGGATGAGCCTGCTGGTGGAGGACCTGCTGATGCTGGCGCGACTGGACGCGCAGCGGCCGCTGGACCGCCGCCCGGTCGATCTGCTGTCGCTGGCCAGCGATGCGGTGCACAGTGCCCGCGCGGTCGACACCGCGCAGCACCCCGACGGGCCGGCGCGCCCGATCGACATCGAAATCCGCTCGGGTGAAGGAACCCTGGAGATATCCGGCGATGATGCCCGGCTGCGCCAGGTGCTGGCCAATCTGCTCAACAACGCGCTCATTCATACCCCGCACGAGGCGGCGGTGACGGTGCGGCTGACTCCCGCGCTCGAGGCGGTGCTCGTCGAGGTCGCCGATACTGGTCCTGGCCTGCCGCCCGGGGAGGCCGAGCGCCTGTTCGAACGCTTCTACCGCACCGACGCCTCCCGCAGCCGCGACAGCGGCGGCACGGGGCTGGGCCTGTCCATCGTCCAGGCGCTGGTCACCGCGCACGGCGGCCGCGTCGGGGTCACCAGCGCCCCCGGCGAGGGCACGGTATTCGCCGTGCACCTCCCGCGTGCGGCCCCCTGATTTACTCCGGGACGTTGGCGCCGTAGCCCAGATCCCGCAGGGCCTGCTTGATCTTGGCCTGGGCCTCGTCGAGGGATTCCTTGCTCGGTTCGGGATCCGCGCCGGAGATATTGAAGTCGCCGAGCGAGAAGGCGGGGAACACGTGCAGATGCAGGTGCGCCACCTCGAGCCCGGCGATCAGCAGGCCCGCGCGGGGCGCGTCCCAGGCCGCGCGCACCGCCTTGCCGATCTGCTGTGCGACCTCATTGATCCGCGCGAACGTCTCGGGATCCAGGTCCTGCCACTGGTCGATCTCCCGGCGCGGCACCACGAGGGTATGCCCCTGGGTGATCGGGTTGATCGTGAGAAAGGCGACGAATTCGTCGTCCTCCCAGACGAAGCGCCCGGGCAACTGGCCGGCGATGATCGCGCTGAATACGGAAGGCATGGATTGGACATTACGCGTCGCGTTCGTGGCGGGCAGTGCTCGTCCTGACGCTCGACCTGACGATGCCCGCACGGGCGGAAACTCGCGTCACTTAAGCTGTGCTGCGTGCGCGTACTCGTCATCGGTTCCGGAGCCCGTGAACACGCCCTGGTTGTGGCCCTGCGCCGGGATGCGGGGGTGAGCGCGGTCTGCGCGGCGCCCGGCAATCCCGGGATTGCGCAGCAGGCCGATATCCGGCCGGTCGATCCGTGCAGCGCGGAGGCGGTGGTCGCGCTGGCCACCGAGTTCTCCGCGGATCTTGTGGTGATCGGTCCCGAGGTGCCGCTGGTGCTCGGCATCGCCGATGCGGTGCGCGCGGCGGGGATCGCCTGTTTCGGCCCGTCGGCCGCCGCCGCCCGGATCGAGGGGTCCAAGGCGTTCGCGAAGGATGTGATGGCCGCGGCCGGGGTGCGGACCGCGCACAGCGAGATCGTCGACCGTCCCGGCGAGCTCGACGCCGCGCTGGATCGCTTCGGCCCGACCTGGGTGGTCAAGGACGACGGCCTGGCCGCGGGCAAGGGCGTGGTGGTGACCACCGACCGGTCCGCCGCGCGCGATCACGGCGCCGAACTGCTCGAACAGGGCCATCCGGTGCTGCTGGAATCGTTCCTGGACGGGCCCGAGGTGTCGCTGTTCTGCCTGGTCGACGGCGAGACCGTGGTGCCGCTGCTGCCCGCGCAGGACCATAAGCGGGTCGGCGACGGCGATACCGGCCCCAACACCGGCGGCATGGGCGCCTACACCCCGCTGCCCTGGCTGCCCGCCGAGGCGGTGGCCGAGATAGTCGATGATGTCGTGAAACCCGTTGCGGCGGAGATGGTCCGGCGCGGCGTTCCGTTCTCGGGCCTGCTGTATGCCGGGCTGGCGATGGGGCAGGCGGGGCCCGCGGTGGTCGAATTCAACTGTCGCTTCGGCGATCCCGAGACCCAGGCCGTGCTGGCGTTGCTGGACAGCCCGCTGGGTGAGCTGCTGCACGCGACGGCCGACGGTACCCTCGCGCAGGCGCAGCCGCCCCGGTGGAAGGACGGCTCGGCGATCACGGTCGTCCTGGCTGCGGAGAACTATCCGGGCCGCCCGCGCGCCGGAGATCTGATCACCGGCGCTGATACCACCGAGCCCAATACCGAAGTGCTGCATGCCGGTACGGCGCAGCGCGCGGACGGAGCCCTGACCTCCGCGGGCGGCCGCGTGCTGAACGTGGTGGCCACCGGTGCCGACCTCACCCAGGCCCGCGCCCGCGCCTACGACCGCATCGGCACGATCAAACTCGCCGGCGCCCACTACCGCACCGATATCGCCCTCCCCGCCGTTGAGGCCCGCATCGCTCTGCCCGCCCGGGTGTAGCGGACCTAGCCGACCTTGATGCCGTGGAAGGCCAGCCACGGTAGCGGATCCACGTGCTGGCCGTTGACGAGGATTTCGAAGTGCAGGTGGGGGCCGGTGGAGTCGCCGCGGTTGCCGATGCGGGCGATCTGCTGACCGGCGTGTACGCGTTCGCCGACCGAGACCGAGAAGTCGTACATGTGGCCGTAGACCGAGAGGGTGCCGTCGTCGTGGCGGATGCGCACCCATAGGCCGAAGCCCTGGGCGGGGCCCGCGTCGATCACGGTGCCGTCGGTGACGGCGTAGATGGGTGAGCCGATCGGCGCGGCGATGTCGATGCCGTAATGGAAAGTGCCCCAGCGCATCCCGTAACCGGAGGTGAATACGCCGCGGGCGGGCAGCGCGAAACCCCCGAGGGTGGCCTCGATTCCGCCGGGCAGGGAGGTGGCGACACCGTCGAGCCAGGGCGCGGGCCGGCCCGCCACCGCGGCGGCCGCCTCGGCCTTGGCGCGATCCAGGGTGGCCGCCGACGCCGCGGCCACCACCTCCGCCTCGCGCAGGCGCTCGCCGTTGTCGATCGCCGCCAGATCCCGCGCACTGGTTTCCTGATCGGCCTGCACCTGCAGCGGATATGCCACCGGAATCCGTTGTGTCACACCGGGGGCCGGCGTCTCATTCACCGGATGCGGCGGGATGGCGTCGGCGGCGGCGAGCAGGGCGACGACCGCGAACCCGCCGACGAGCACCCGATGCGCGAGCACCCAGGCCCGCCCGTGTGAGTACCGCCCCTGAAATTCGGCGCGCCAATCCCGACGTAGGAACGCCCGCCAATCACGGTGCAGGAAGGCCTGCCGATCCCGGTGCAGGACAGCGCGCCGATCCAGGCCCACGGCGCGTCGCCGGAGCTCGCGCACCGAGAGCATCCGGAGCGATCGGAGTCCATCCGCCCGGAAAGGCATTCGCCGACGATAACAGGGCGGTTGTCCGGATCGAAGCGGACGCGGCCAGGTGTTGTGCGGGAGTATCGGCGCATGTTCTACCGTCATCGGGTGCGCAGTGAATCCCGTCGGTCGACCGTTCCGTCCTTCTACGTCATGGATGTGTGGAAGGCGGCCGCCGCCCGCGCCCGCACTCACGGTGACGTGCTGGTGCTGGCGGCCGGACAGCCCTCCACCCCCGCGCCCGCGCCGGTGCTGCGCGCCACCAAGGCCGCCCTCGATGCCGAATTGCTGGGATACACCGAGACTTTCGGCACGCCGGACCTGCGCGAGGCGATCGCCGCCCATCACCGCGACGGCTACGGCATCGAGGTGGATGCCGACGATGTGGTGGTGACGACCGGGTCGTCGGGCGCCTTCACCCTGATCTTCCTGGCCGCCTTCGATATCGGCGATACCGTGGTGGTGGCGCGGCCGGGTTATCCGGCCTATCGAAATACGCTGTCCGCCTTGGGTTGCCGCGTCATCGAACTGGACTGTGGCGCCCAGACCCGGTTCCAGCCGACGGTCGAGATGCTCGAGGCGCTGCCGCAGCCGCCCGCGGGCCTGATCGTGGCGAGCCCCGCCAATCCCACCGGCACCATGATCGCCCCCGCCGAACTCGCCGCGCTGGCCCGCTGGTGCGATGCGCATGGCACGCTGCTGATTTCCGACGAGATCTACCACGGGATCGTGTATCGCGGCGGGCCCTCGGAGGCGCCGCCATCGGGCGCCGTGTCGACCGCGACCTCGTGTGCCTGGGAGACCTCCCGGGAGTCGGTGGTCATCGGGTCGGTGTCGAAATACTTCTCCATGACCGGCTGGCGGCTGGGCTGGATGCTGGTGCCGCCGGGGTTGCGCCCAGCCTTACAGCGGCTGGCCTCGAATATGACGGTGTGCCCGCCCGCCATCTCCCAGTACGCCGCCGTCCATGCCTTCGACCCCGAGTCGCGGCGCGAGCTCGACGGCCACGTGCGCCGCTACGCACAGAACCGCGAACTGCTGCTCGAGGGCCTGCCCAAGCTGGGCATCACCGATCTGGCCCCCGCCGACGGCGCCTTCTACGCCTACGCCGATATCGCCCATCTCACCGACGACTCGACCCGCTGGTGTGCGGATGTGCTGGCGCGGACGGGCGTGGCGGTGGCGCCGGGGGTCGACTTCGATACGCGCAACGGCTCCCATACGGTCCGGCTCTCCTTCGCCGGCGCCACCGCGGACATCCAGGAGGCGCTGGTCCGGCTCGGCCGGTACCTGGACGCTTGATAGGGCGATTGAACCGCTCCCACGGTTGCCCACTCGACCTGGATTGTCACAGATCGCACCGATTTGGCACGGATGAACCGATGATGACTGGCACGATGACACGGTGATCACCGCGACGACCCCGAAAGGTGAAAGGCGTCGCCAAGCGTTGGTTGCGGCTGCCGCAGAGCTGCTCCTCGAGGGCGGGTTCGACGCCGTCCGCCACCGCTCGGTGGCCACCCGCGCCGATCTACCCCTGGCCTCGACGACCTACTACTTCGAGTCGCTCGAGGATCTGATCGCGCGGGCGGTCGAGTTCAGCGGCAACGCCGAACTGGACGCGATGCGACGGCGCATCGGCGAGGTGCCGCATCGTCGCCGCGGCGCCGACGCGACCGTCGACCTGATCCTGGACCTGTTGGTCGGGGTGGACGGGCCGGACGAGTACACGCGCGGGCGGCTGATCGCCCGCTACGAGCGGTCGGTGGCCTCGGCCCGGCATCCGGAGCTACGCGAGGTGCAGCTACGACTACGGCTGCAACTCGAGGAGCTCCTGGCCGATATGCTGCGCCGGTCCGATCGGGTGGTGCGGCCCGAACAACTCCGGCGGCTGGTGGCCATGGTGGACGGCGCGGTGGTCGCCGCATTCACCGAACTCGACCCGCAGCCGCGGCGGATGGCCCGCGGTGCGCTGCTGGAGCTGATCGACATGATCGCCCCGCCCGCCCCGCAGCATCCGATGCCTCCACACCCGATGCCACCACATGCGATCCCGCCGCATCGGTCGGCGTAGTCGGTGGGCGGTCAGGCGGGGTACAGCCATTCATTAGACTGATCCGACGTGACCCTCGTTCCGAACGTCCTCGCCACCCGCTATGCCAGCCCCGAATTGGTGCGGCTGTGGTCGCCCGAGCACAAGATCGTGCTCGAGCGCCGGTTGTGGCTGGAGGTGCTGCGCGCGCAGGCCGAACTCGGGATCGACGTGCCCGAGGGTGTGGTCGCCGATTACGAGCGGGTGCTCGAGCAGGTGGATCTGGCCTCGATCGCCGAGCGCGAGCGGGTCACCCGGCACGACGTGAAGGCACGCATCGAGGAATTCAATGCCCTCGCCGGTCATGAGCACATCCACAAGGGCATGACCAGCCGCGATCTCACCGAGAACGTCGAGCAACTGCAGATCCGGCTCTCGCTCGAGCATGTCCACGCCCGCGGGGTCGCCGTCGCCGCGCGGCTGACCGAACGCGCCGCGGAATATTCCGCGCTGGTGATGGCCGGCCGCTCCCACAACGTGGCCGCGCAGGCCACCACGCTCGGCAAGCGATTCGCTTCTGCCGCAGACGAAGTGCTGATCGCGCTGACCCGGGTGCGCGAGCTGATCGGCCGATATCCGCTGCGGGGCATCAAGGGTCCGATGGGCACCGCCCAGGACATGCTCGATCTGCTGAACGGCGACGCGGCGAAGCTGGCGCAGCTCGAGCAGAAGGTGGCGCGGCACTTGGGTTTTGCGACCACGCTCACCAGCGTGGGGCAGGTGTACCCGCGGTCGCTGGATCACGATGTGCTCTCGGCGCTGGTGCAGATCGGTGCGGGCCCATCGTCTTTTGCGCATACCGTGCGCCTGATGGCCGGACATGAGCTGGTTACCGAGGGCTTCGCCCCCGGCCAGGTCGGCTCCTCGGCGATGCCGCACAAGATGAACACCCGCTCCTGCGAGCGGGTCAACGGCCTGCAGGTGGTGCTGCGCGGTTATGCCTCCATGGCTGCGGAACTGGCTGGGGCGCAATGGAATGAGGGTGATGTGTTCTGTTCGGTGGTGCGCCGCGTCGCGCTGCCGGATGCGTTCTTCGCCGTCGACGGCATGATGGAAACCTTCCTGACGGTGCTCGCCGAGTTCGGGGCGTACCCGGCGGTGATCGGCCGCGAGCTCAACCGCTATCTGCCGTTCCTGGCCACCACCCGCATCCTGATGGCCGCGGTCCGGGCCGGGGTGGGCCGGGAGACCGCGCACGAGGTCATCAAGGAACATGCGGTGGCGGTCGCGCTGGCCATGCGCGAGCAGGGCCGCGAACCCGACCTGCTGGACCGGCTCGCGGCCGATGACCGCATGCCCCTGGATCGCGCCGCCCTGGACGCCGCCCTGGCCGATCGGTCCGCCTTCATCGGGGCGGCGCATGCCCAGGTCGCCGATGTCGTTGCCCAGGTCCAGAAGCTCATCGACGCCAACCCCGACGCGGCCCGCTACACCCCCGCGCCCATCCTGTAGAGCGTGCCGATTATGGATCCCTACACGATCTTCGCCGATATCGTGGCCGGGCGGGCGCCGGCGTCGAAGGTGTACGAGGACTCGGATGTGCTGGCGTTCATGGATATTCGCCCGCTGACTCCGGGGCATGTGCTGGTGGTGCCGAAGGTGCAGGCGCGCAGTCTGTCCGAGCTGGATCCGGAGATCGGCGCCGCGTTGTTCCGGGTGGGGCAGCGGCTGGCGGCGGCGCTGCGGGCCAGCGAGGTGAACTGCGACGGGGTGAATTTATTTCTCGCAGATGGGGTTACGGCCGGCCAGGAGGTCTTTCACGTGCACCTGCATGTAATTCCGCGCACGCCGGGCGACGGTTTCGGGCTGCGGGCGCGGCCGAGCACCCCGCCGCGAGCGGATCTGGACTATCTGGCGGCGTCCATCCGCGGCGCACTGGGCCGATAGCCTCTTAGCCACAGAAACGCCGGTGGGCCAAAGCCTGCCCGAATACCCGCGCTCGAGTTACGTTGAAGATCTCGTGCGGTGGGCTGAGGGAGGTGGGCGGTGCGGCGCAGATCGATTGCTGCGGTGGTGCTGGCGCTGGTCCTCGGTCTCGGGGTTTCGCCGGTAGCGCAAGCCCGCGCCCCCGAGGCACGGGTGGTCGGGGTCACCGCGTCGAGCCCCACCCGGTCCTCGCTGTTCATCGATTCACCGGCCATGGGGCGCATCATGCAGGTGGAGGTGCTGCATCCGGCCGGATCGGCCGCGCGGCCGTCCTACTATCTGCTGGACGGCCTGGATCCGGGCCGGGGCCAGAGCACCTGGACCAATGCGACCGATGCCGAACCGTTCTTTGCCGACAAGAGGGTCAACGTCGTGCTGCCATTGGGCGGCGAGGCCAGTTACTACACGAACTGGCAGCAGGACGATCCGCATCTGGGCCACTATCAGTGGGAGACATTTCTGACCCGGGAGTTGCCGCCGATCATCGACAGCGCCTTCGCGGGCAACGGCGTCAACGGCATCGGCGGCCTGTCGATGGGCGGTATCGCGGCTTTCATACTCGCCGCGCGCAATCCGGGCCTGTACCGCGCGGTCGCCGGTTACAGCGCCTGCCCGGATCTGGGCCTGGCCCAGGGGCCGATCACCTTCTCCATCGTCAACCGCGGCGGCAACCCGGCCAATATGTGGGGCATGCCCGGCGGCCCCGGCTGGGGCGAGCACGATCCGGCGCTGCTGGTGGATCGCCTGCGCGGTAAGACCCTCTACCTGTCCACCGGCTCGGGCGTCCCGGGTCCGCACGAGGACGAGCTCAAACCCCAGCTGGCGGAGAATATCTTCTTCGGCGTCCCCATCGAGGCCGGTGTGGACACCTGCGTCACCGCTTTCGCCCAGCTCCTGCGCACGAGGAATATCCCGGCCGATATCGACCAGAATCCCGTGGGCACCCATTCGTGGTCCTACTGGCAGGATGCGCTGCACGCCTCCTGGCCCACGCTGGGCCCCGCCCTGGGGGTATGACGCGGCGCGCCCCGGCGCGAGATTCAGGCCCCTGGACGGTTGAATTCCCCGTCCTTGGCACCGGCGACGAAGGCGGTCCACTCGCCGGGGGTGAAGATCAGCACCGGGCCGTCGGGGTTACCCGCATTGCGCAGGGCGATATTGCCGGTGGCGAGGAAGGCCACCTCGACACCGCCGGTCTCGCTGCTGCGATGCCAGACGGCGTCGGGATTGATCTCGCGGTTCTTCGCTTCCACGGGTACTCCTGGGTGCGGTCGGTTGGTGCGGCGAAAGCCGGTAGGCAGGAATCGCTTTCGTCCGGCGGGTCCGGCTGGCACCGCCGGACGTCGCCCTAGAGAGTACTGGGTACGCGTGCGCGGGCGGCGTGATCGGTAGTGACGTCGGCATTTGCCGCCGGTGTGGGGCATTTCTCATGGTTTATCCCGCACGGTTACCGGAAACCCACACCACTGTGGCGGATTTACGGCGTCGACCGGACTAACCGGGACGCAGGCGCCACGACACGGCACGACCCAAGGATGGAGCACCGTATGGCACCCGTCTTCGACAGTTGCTCGGTAGCGCCCCAGCACCTCACCGTCGAGCAGGCCCACAACATTGTGCACAATCATCTCGGCTGTCCGGCCGATCAATGTCTGCGCCGTAAGACGGCCCTGTACTTTCTGATGGATGCCCGCCGGGATTATCTGATGGATGCCCGTCGGGCCGGTCGCGGCACCGCCCGGGGGCCGCGACGACCCGCACCAAGAGCCCCCGGGATCGTCTGAGCGCCGCGGCGGGGACGGGCCTGGCGGCGGCCGTGGGCGCCCACGCGGGCTGCCTGCTCCGGGGCCCGGCCGCACGCCTACTACGGTGGAACGCATGGCTCTCGACAGTGGTACCGGTCAGTCCCCGAACGTCGGCGATCTCGCGTCCGTGGTGACGCCGCCGATCGCGAAGCGGGTCCCGGCACAGCGCGTGCAACACGGTGACGTCTTCGTCGACGACTACGAGTGGCTGCGCGAGAAGGACGATCCCGAGGTGATCGCCTACCTCGAGGCGGAAAACGCCTATACCGAGGCGCAGACCGGGCAGCAGCAGCCGCTGCGGGACAAGATCTTCGACGAGATCAAGTCCCGCACTCAGGAGACCGACCTCTCGGTGCCCACCCGCATGGGCGACTACTGGTACTACTCGCGCAGCTTCGAGGGCAAACAGTACGGCGTGCACTGCCGCTGCGGCGTCGACAAGCCGGACGACTGGACTCCGCCGGTGCTCGACGCCGTGGCGGAGATTCCCGGCGAGCAGGTGCTCCTGGACACCAACGTGCTGGCCCAGGATCACGATTTCTTCGCGCTCGGCGCCTTCTCGATCAGCCACGACGGCACGCTGCTGGCGTACTCGGCCGATACCGTCGGCGACGAGCGGTACGTACTGCGAATCAAGGATCTGCGCACCGGGGAGAATCTGGCCGACGAGATTCCCGGCACCGCCCCGGGCGCCACCTGGTCGCTCGAGGGATCCCACATCTTCTATCAGACCGTCGATGAGTCCTGGCGGCCCGATACCGTGTGGCGGCACCGCCTGGGCACCCCGAAGGACCAGGACGTCAAGATCTTTCACGAGCCCGACGAGCGGTACTGGGTGAGCATCGGCGCCACCCGCTCGGAGAAGTATCTGATGATCTGGGTGGGTTCGAAGATCACCAGCGAGGGCTGGGTGCTCGAATCCGATGATCCCGAGGGCGAATTCCGCATGCTGCTGCCGCGGCGCGAGGGCGTGGAGTATTCGGCCGAACACGCGATCATCGGCGGGCAGGATCGATTCCTCATCCTGCACAACGACATTGTGTCCGGGGCGGACGGTGAGGTGAAGGCGGAGAACTTCGTGCTCGCGCAGGCGCCGGTCGACGATCCCGCGGCCATGACGACCCTCATCGCGCATCGCGACGACGTGCGGCTCGAGGATGTCGACTGCTTCGCCGATCATCTGGTGCTCTCCTATCGGCGCGCGGCGTTGCCGCGAGTGGCGGTGTGGCCGTTGACCTCCGACGGCTACGGTGAACTGCGCGAACTCGAGTTCGGGCTCGAGCTGTTCTCCGCCGGCGTCGGGGCCAACCCCGAATGGGAGCAGCCGACGCTGCGGATCGGGCTCACCTCGTTCATCACCCCGATGCAGGTGTTCGACTATGTGCCCGCCACCGGTGAGCTGCTGCTGCGCAAGGAACAGACGGTGCTTGGCGGTTACAATCCGAATGACTATGAGCAGCATCGTGATTGGGCGGTCGCGCCGGACGGCACCCGCATCCCGATCTCCCTGGTGCGGCGCAAGGACTCGGTCGGCGACGCTGCTGCATCCAATGGTCGCTCCGCAAGCTCCGCTCCGGCCCCGTTGCTGCTCTACGGATACGGCTCCTACGAGGCCAGCATCGACCCCGGATTCTCGGTATCGCGGCTGTCGCTACTGGATCGCGGCATGGTATTCGCGGTCGCGCACGTGCGCGGCGGCGGCGAGATGGGGCGGCTGTGGTACGAGCACGGCAAGACGCTGACGAAGAAGAACACCTTCACCGACTTCGTCGCCTGCGCACGGCATCTCATCGATGCCGGTGTCACCGCGCCCGATCGCATGATCGCCGACGGCGGCAGTGCGGGTGGGCTGCTGGTGGGCGCGGTGGCCAACCTGGCGCCGGAACTGTTCGCCGGCATCCTGGCCAATGTGCCGTTCGTGGATCCGCTGACCTCGATCCTGGATCCGTCGCTGCCGCTGACCGTCATCGAATGGGACGAGTGGGGAAATCCGCTCGAGGATCCCGCGGTCTACGAGTACATGAAGTCCTACTCGCCGTATGAGAACGTCCGTGCCGCGGACTATCCGGCGATCCTGGCCATCACCAGCATCAACGACACCCGCGTGCTGTACGTCGAACCGGCCAAGTGGGTCGCCAAGCTGCGCGCCACCAAAACCGGCGACGCGCAACTGCTGCTGAAGACGGAGATGAGCGCCGGGCACGGCGGCGTCAGCGGGCGCTACGAGAAGTGGAAGGAAGTGGCGTTCGAGTACGCCTGGGTGCTGGATACGCTCGGGCTCAGCGAGCGCTGAGCCGATACCGGGCGCGCCCTGGCCGGCATTGCGGCCAGGGCGGAAACCCCTGCGGTATCAGTTGATTCGGCAGTCGTGGATGAGTTCGAGCAGCTGTTCGTGCTGCTGGCCCTGGAAGGCCTGGTAGACCACCGGGAGCTTGGCCCCCATCATCTGGTCGTAGTAGTCGGCGACCTGGTCGGGGGTGGCATTGGGGTGCTGGGCGCGGATCGTGTTCACGATCTGCTGCGTGCTGTCGCACATCTGGTCGGGGGTGGGGTTCAGATTGGGGATCGGGCCTTGCGCATTCGCGAGGGCCGGGGCGAGCAGCATCAGGGGGATGGACAGGACCGTGACGAGAGCAGCTTTCACGCGGCGCAGTATATTGCAGTGACGGTGCATTGGGTGGCGAGTTGCAATCAACGACTGTGCGGTCCGTCACGCGCAACGGCTACTGGATGTTGCAGCTCTTCATGTGATCCTTGGTGAACTGCTTCATAGAGTCGATCTCGACGAGGGGCTGGTACCCCTGTTGGATCAGAATCTGGTTGTAGGCATCGACGATCTGGTCCGGCGTCTTCGCATCCGGACGCAGCTTGTGCACAAAGTTGACCATTGACCTGGTGGAATCGCACTGCTGCTGCGGATTGAAGATCGCGGGCGGCCCGCCCGGATCGGCATGCGCCACAACGGGTGCGGCGATCATCAGCGGAATGGCAAGGACGGTCATCAAGGCTGCTTTCACCCGGCCGATCCTAAACACTTGGTGGCGCCGCAACACCGCATATCCGTCGCCGCCCTCGGGTGACAATCGTTTAGGCGGCGCGAATTCGCCGGCCCGTCACCAGGTGAGCATGATGCCGACACCTGACGCGGTCACTGTGGAAAATAGCGACCGGACCGGACACGACAGGGGAGTCGGATATGCGTGGACAGCTGATCGTTTCGGTATCGGGTATCCGGGACACCACCGGGGAGCAGGCGCGGGCCTTCGCCGCCGAGATGGATCGGCGCGCGGTCCCGCTGTCGCTGCTGGTGGCCCCGCGGCTCAAGGGCCGGTACCGGCTCGTCGAGGACGCACCCACCCGAAAATGGCTGCGCGCCCGCCGCGAGCACGGCGACGCCATCGTGCTGCACGGCTACGATCAGGCCGCCACCAAGCGGCGCCGCGCCGAATTCGCCGCGCTGCCCCGGCACGAGGCGCGGCTGCGGCTGATGGCCGCGGACCGGGTGATGGAGCAGGTGGGCCTGCGCACCCGGCTGTTCGCCGCGCCGCGCTGGAACGCCTCCGAGGGGGCGATGGCCGCGCTGCCCGAGGTGGGTTTCCGGCTGGCGCTGAGCCTGACCGCCCTGCACGACCTGGAACGCGAGGTGACGCAGCGGGCCTGGGTGCACGGCATCGGCGAGGGCTTCCGCGCCGAGTCCTGGTGGTGCCACGCGCTGGTAATGAGCGCGGCCCGCACGGCCCGGCGCGGCGGCCTGCTGCGCCTGGCGATCTCGGCCGCCCAGCTCGACCGTCCCGGCCCGCGCCAGGCCATGCTCGACGCGGTCGATCTGGCCCTGTTCCACAGCGCCGTCCCCGGGGTCTACCGCTGCGAGCCCGTCCCCATCGCCCGCGCCGCCTGAAGACGGCCGCGCACGTCATCCCGGCGCGCTTTTCCGGGATCCACGTGCAAGCCGGTGGATTTCGGCCAAGAGCATGCCGGAATGACGGGTTGAGATGCCGAAACGGTAAGGCACTAACCTGATTTAAGGTGGGAGCGGTCGGCGCTGGGTCCCAGGGCCGCGGCCTTGACATCATCCGGCGGCACCCACGACGGCTTCTTGCGGCGCTCGACGATCAGCGGGGCCGCGCAGAACACGATCGCACCGCCCGCCACCAGCGCGATATAGGTGCCCGGACTGCCGATCGGCAGCTGATCCGGCGGGACGAAGGCCAGCACCAGCGCGAAAGCCACTGCCACGAAACCGATTCCGGCGACCAGCCAGATGCCGGTCAGGCCGCCGGGAATCTTGAACGCGCGCGGCAGCTCCGGCTGGGTGTAGCGCAGCCGGATCGCCGCGGCATACATGACCAGGTAGATGATGATGTACAGGCTCACCGCCATCGCCGAGATCAGGAAGAATGCGGTGCTCACGTCGGTCATGAACAGGTACACCGAGCACAGCAGGGTCACCACCACCCCCTGCACGAGCAGGATATTCACCTGCACGCCACGGGAATTGACCTTCTGCAGCAACGGTGGCAGCATCCCGTCGTGCGCGGTGGCCAGCACACCGCGGCTGGGCCCCATGATCCAGGCCAGCGTGCCCGCGAGCGCGCCGTAGGCGATCAGCACCGCCAGCACCCGCACCGGCCAGCCGATGCTCATCAGCCTGTCGAATCCGATACTCAGCGAATCGAAGACGCCGGTATTGATGTTGATGTCGTCGTAGGGCACTATCCCGGCCACGGCCAGCGCGCCGAGGGTGAAGATCAGCGCCGACACCACCGCCGAGATGGCGATCGCGACCGGGTATCCGCGGGCCGGATTGCGTAATTCGGTGGCGTGCACGGCCTGTGACTCCACGCCCGCGAAATTCAGCAGGATATTGGCGAGGAACGCCATCCCGGACAGACCCACGATATAGGGCATGTACCGGGGCGCCTCGTGACCCTCGTGCACGGTGGTCACCGCCGTGGCGTGGGTGTGCTCCCAGCCGATCGGATGCCCGGCGATCAGCCACGCGACGAACAGCCCGATCAGTATCAGACCCGGTATCGCGGTGCCGAGCACGAATCCGGCCTGCGTCACCTTGGCGGCGAACTGATTGCTCACCATCGCCACCAGCGTGCACAACCAGTACGCCAGAATCGCGAAAACACCCACGTAGATATGGTTGTGCGCGAGCTCGGGTCGGTCGATCGCGAAGGCGACGCCCGCGGCGGCGAAGCTCAGACCGGTCGGATAGAACACCATCGCCTGCGTCCAGGACAGGAAGATCACCGCGAAGCCGAGCGGCTTGCCGAACGCCCCGCTGATCCAGGCGTACAACCCACCGGCCTTGCGGCCGTAGGCGCTACCGAGCTCGGCCGCCACCAGACCGGCCGGGATCAGGAACAGCACCACCGAGAAGCCGATGTAGAAGAACATCGTCAGCTCCTCCTTGGCCATCGTCGGCAGCCCGCGCAGGCTGGTGACGATGGACGCGGCGGTGGTGAAGCCGAGTGTCGCAGGGGTCAGATACTTGACCGCCGACCCGCTTCGCGCCGCCTCGCCCCGTGCCGCCGCACGTTCCACCGCCGCGCGCCGCGTCGCATCCCCGCTCGACGCGGGCGTACGCGCACCGGTCCACCCTGCCGAGGTCATGCAGACCGCTCCGCTCGTCGCTTACGTAGCTCGGCCGTGGACACCTTCGCGGTCGCGCTGTGGGTGAACCCGCCGGACTCTTCGCGGGTGAGTGAGGTGCCGGGCGGATGCTTGTCCAGCTGCTCCAGCGCGCGTGTCATGTCGGCCAGCAGGAGATCGGCCATGTCGTAGCTGAAGCCGTGCCGGACCAGCACCCGCATGATCGTCTCGTCCTGCCGGTCGGCGGGCAGCGGATACGCGGCGACCAGCCAGCCGCGGGTGCGCAGCCGGTCGGACAGGTCGTAGAGGTTGTAGGTTTGCTCGCCGGTGATCCGCCACGATACGGCCGCGATGCCCCGCAACGGGTCGCCGCGGTGGATCATCTCGAACGGCCCGAGCTTCTCGATTCCGGTGGCCAGATGGTCGGCCACCGCATACGCCGCGGACTGCACGCGGGTGTATCCGACGCGGCCCAGGCGGATGAACTCATAATAAGAGGTGACGACCTGGCCGCCGGGCCGGGAGAAGTTCAGGTTGAAGGTGGCCATATTGCCGCCGAGATAGTCGACGTTGAACACCAGTTCGTCCGGCAGGTCGGCGGCCTCGCGCCAGATCGCCCAGCCCGCGCCCAGCGGGGCCAGGCCCGTCTTATGGCCCGAGGCGTTGATCGACTTCACCCGCGGCAACCGGAAATCCCAGACCAGTTCGGGCGCGGTGAACGGCGCCATGAATCCGCCGCTCGCGGCGTCGACGTGGATCGGGATGTCCAGGCCGGTGCGGGCCTGCAGGTCGTCCAGGGCCCGGCTCACGCCCGCGACGTCCTCGAACAATCCGGTGAAGGTCTGCCCGAAGGTCGGCACCACCATGATCGTGTTCTCGTCGCAATGCGCGGCGATATCGTCCGGATGCATCGTCAGCCGGTCGCCGCGCAGCGGGATCTGGCGGATCTCGACATCGAAGTAGCGGGCGAATTTCTCCCAGCAGACATGTCAATACCCCGGGTGTTAAAGTGGGCGACATGTCAGAGCATTCCCGCAGGTCACCGGTCAAAATTCTGCGCGCGATCATCTACGCCCGCGTCTCCAAGGACGACAGCAAGAAGGGACGCAGCCCCGAGGAGCAGATTGAGGAATGCACTTCCGACTGCGAGCACGAGGGCTGGCCGATCGCGGAAGTGCTATCGGACAACGACCGCGGTGCGTCCCGACACACCAAGCGGGAGCGGGAGAACTGGAATCGACTGCCGGACATACTGCGTCGCGGAGACGTCCTGGTCGTCTGGGAGCCGTCCCGCATCACCCGCGACATGAAGGTTTTCGGGTCGTTCTGTGAGATGGTCGCGAGTCGCGGCGTGCTGCTGTACTACGACGACCGCATCTACGACATGAACGATGACGACGATCGAAATGCCGTCTGGCAGGACATCCTGGACGGCGCTAAGCAGGTGGCCAAGACGAGGAAACGCGTGATCCGCGCGATGAAGAAGAACGTGAAGAACGGCACTCCGCACGGCAAACGGGCACCCGGCTATCGCATCGTGCGTGATGAGGACGGGAAGTCTCAGGGCTGGGAGCCCGACCGGCGGCAAGTGGCCGTGCTGCAGAAGGCGGCTGACCGCGTGCTGCAAGACCGGCCCGGCTCGATGTCCCGGCTCGCCGCGGAGCTCGAAGTGCAGTGGCGCGCCGCTGGCGGCCGAGGTGCATTCGCGGGCCGCGATCTCACGCGATTTCTGACCAGCCCCACCACGTTCGGCTTCCGGGTGGTAGGCGACACGACCAAGACCGGCACGTGGACGCCGGCGCTCGACCCCGCGCTGCATAAGCCGCTCTGCGCGCTCCTAGACGACCCGTCACGGCTCACGCATCGCGGATCGGACCCGCGATGGCTGCTGACCTATATCGCGCGGTGCAGCGTGTGCGTGACGAAGGGCGCCAGGGGTGTTATCGATCACAAGGGGCCGAGCGAGAAATTCCGGAAACCGGACATCTATATGTGCCGAGAATTTGGCCATGTCACTCGGAATATGGCGCGCGTCGACGACTACGTGCAGGAGTTTCTGCTGCGATGGCTCGAGCACCCGGAGGTGCTGGCGAAGCTGACGGCCCGCAACGAGGTCGACCGTGTGGCGATCGACGCAGATCTCGTGACGATCGACGAGTTGCAGGCCGAGATCAAGGCGTATGTGCGGGACGCGGCGAAGAATCGACGTCCGTCATATGCGGTGACGCCCTATGTCGACGAGCTGGAGTCGCAGATTCAGGCGGCGCGGGCGCGAGTGGATGCGATGGCTGTCGCGGTGGATCCTGACGTGCTCGATGCGCTGGGCCCGGATGCGCGAGCGAAGTGGAAGCGCCGGACGATCGAGCGCCGCCGCAACGTCATTCGGGCGACGTTGACCGTGACGATCACTCCGGTGGAGCGTCGGGGCCGGTACAGCGATATCGGCGTACAGGTGCGACCGTTGCGGATGCTGCCAGCACCCCTCAGGCCATGATGCCCTGAATGTTGCTGTTTATCCCCTCATCTGCAATTGCACCGGTGTCGTTACCGTATAGCTACGACCGACCAGTTTGCGTTAGCTGCGCCCGTCGCGGGTGGGTGGCTAATTACAGGTCGTGATCGAAATGGCAACGCTAACTGAATGTTTGCACAGCTCTGAATTCGTATGCTCTGCAGAATAGCCTGATCACAATACGGCAAACCTCCGGCGGCCCGCCTGTCGTTGAACCTACTATCGGATGAGTCCGGGGCTCCGAGGCGCGCTTACGAAGGCAGGCGCACAACAATAGTGAAACATGTGCGTGTCGGGACGCCAGCGAAGGGTAGCGGAAAATTGATATGCGGTGACGGGGGTTCTGGGGCCCCAAGGATCGATCGATCGCGTGAGTCTGCGGAATCGGCGATGCCCCCGATGAAACGAAAGCCCTGGCGCAAAGTCCGCGCGGAATCAGTGATTATCGCCTCCCTGCGACTCGGGATCCTTCCGAGCGCGCTGCTGGAGATATCTGTCCCGGGCATCATCGAGAAGCTTGCCGGGCTTGAAGTTTAGCGCTGCGGCAAGCGCGAAAAGTTGTTCCACCTTGATGCTGCGTTGGCCCTGGAATAGCCGATTGATCGTCACTCTATGGAGGCCCGTAGCCTCGGCCACCTGATCTTGTGACAGGTCCTCCGCTGCTGCTGCGGCGCGCACTTCTGCGGCCACGGCAGCGCGGAGGAGAGCCTCGTCCTCTGGTTTTGCCATGCAGCGAATACTAACAGGTCGATCGGTTACTTAGTGAAACCGAACGGTGTCTACGGGCGACGGCTTGACCTGTAACCGAACGGCTACTACTGTTCGCTGTATGGTTACACCGAACAGTACCGTCGCCGGTCGAGTTCGAGATGCAGTGGAAGCGGCGAACGTCTCACAGCTCGCCGAGCGCACGGGAATCCTTGCCGGCACATTGACGAGCCGCCTCAGGGGTAGAAGCAGCTTCAAGGCCGACGAGCTCATCGCCATCGCTCTGCATCTCGGCGTCGATCCGGCGTCATTCTTCGCCGACTTTGCTGCGACCGGAGCCAAGTCATGAGCCGCGCGAAAACCGACCAGCCGCAACAGGGTGCAGCAGATCCCGCCATGGAGCGGTGGATCGCCTCGCAAATGCAGTACTTCGTGCCCTCCGACATGGACGCCGCGGTCCGACTGCTGCGCAGCTACGACCGCGCTGATCGCGCTCGTGCGGCGCGAGAGGCGAGTGCGGCATGAGCACCATTACGCAACCGCAGCCCAGCCGCGTCCCCATCACGTCACACGACATGGACATGGTCGCGCGGGCGTTCGGCTTCCAGTCCTACTCCCACCTCGAGCGGGTGCTGAAGGGCGATGCACCATCCGCCCTGCAAGAGGGCAGTCGGAATTGGCGGTCACGCCAGTGAGCCTCCATCTCCCGCAACATCTCCCGCACGTCGGCCCCGAGCTGCGGAGCCTGCTGTACGCGCTCGCCGGGGTGGTCGGCCTGCTCATGCTCACCGTCGGCATCTGGTGGGTAGCCACCTACGGCGGGGGGCCGATCCCGTCATGATGACCTTCGCTGTTCTGGTGCTCGCGCTGACCGTCCTCGCGCTGAGCCTGTACGTCCTGCACCGCGCAGCGGCATTCGCCCGGTCAGGTGGCGAGAATGCGGCGGCCGATCCGGCACCGCTGGTAGCCCCGCTGCGCCTGGTCACACACGACGAGCGCCACGAGCGCCTCGTCACCGCCGCGATGCGCCGTCACCCCGCCGGTAGCCGGCGGCCCCAGATGTCCCCTCCGGCCGAGGGGATGGCGACGCCCGGCGCGGCTGTAGGAGTTGCCACGCCGGGTGTCGTGTCCAAGCCCTGACACCACAGAACCAACCCCCCCAAGAAGGAGTACCACATGACCACGATCCGCGAGCTCGTCACCCATACCGGAATCCCCGTCCACGACTACCTCGACCACGATGCCGACATACCGCGCGTGCACCGCGCCGCAGCACAGGGCGACGTGCTCGTTCTGCGTGTCACCACGACCGCGGCCACCACTCCGATGCCGCACACCGTGATGGTGGTCGCGTCGGAGGCATCCTCCAACACTCACACACTGCACCCCGCAGGTCCCGCGTTCTGGGACGCGCACGCAGGCCGTGCCAACGGGGACGTACTGCTCGGCATCCTCACCGTCCCGGCCGGATCGACTGCGCTGCTGTCGCATCAGGAGCACGGCGGCCTCGAGATCGAGCCGGGCACCTACGAGATCCGCCGTCAGCGTGAATATGCCGGCGAGTGGCGGATGGTGGCCGACTAGTCATGCGACTCGACTCACTCACCGCAGAGCAGCAGGGGCTCCTCCCCGGCGTCCGGAACGAATGGATCCGCACGGGCCTGTCGACCGAGCCCGCCGACCGCGCAGCCGCCGAAGCCGGTGTACGCAAGGCATATGAAGCCGCTGGCCTCGAGCCGCCGCGGCTCGTGATCTGGCTCGACTCGCCCATGGCCGGCGCGATCGGTCAGGCCATGCTGCGATCGCTACCGGCTCAGGTCCGGGCTCAGGTCCGGGATCAGGTCTGGGCTCAGGTCTGGGATCAGGTCGGGGATCAGGTCGGGGCTCAGGTCTGGGCTCAGGTCGGGGATCAGGTCGGGGCTCAGGTCGGGGCTCAGGTCCGGGATCAGGTCGGGGATCAGGTCTGGGCTCAGGTCTGGGATCAGGTCGGGGCTCAGGTCGGGGATCAGGTCTGGGCTCAGGTCGGGGATCAGGTCGGGGATCAGGTCTGGGATCAGGTCGGGGCTCAGGTCGGGGATTGGTATTCGGGCTCGCTGGGACGCTGGGAGACCGGCTGGCTCGCGTTCTACGACGCGTTCGCGCGGCTCGGGATTGATACCACACGCCTGACCGGTCTGACCGCTGTCGAACGCAGCGCCGGATGGTGGTGGCCGCTCGCCGGTGCGGTGGTGATCACCGACCGGCCTACCGTGATCGCCCGCGACAAGGACGGTCGCCTGCATAGTGCCGACGGCCCGGCGGTCCTCTACAGAGACGGGTTCGCTGTGCACGCATGGCACGGCACCCGTGTCCCTCCCGACCTCGTCGAGACCGGCTGGGACACGAAACGGATCTTCGCCGAATCCAATACCGAGATCCGGCGCTGTGCCATCGAGCGCATGGGCTGGGATCGGTTCATCGCCGTCGCCGGATTGCGGCGTGTCGGCGAGGAGGCGGTCGATCCCGGAAACGCGCCGTACACGATCGCTCTGTACGACCTGCCGGACGAGCTGGCCGACATGTATGAGGAGCGTGCGCGGATCCTGCTGTGCACCAACGGCTCCCCTGAACGAGATGGCACCCGGCACCGATTCGGCCTGGTCGTTCCCGGGCGTCACACGCACCCGATCGCCGCAGCAGCATCGCTCTACGACATCCCTGTCGCCGCATACGCCGCGCTCGAAGTCCGCAGATAAACACCTCGGCCCGGCGAGCGCGTAACTCGCCGGGCCGGTCCTACAGATCCGAAAGGCAGTCTACCCAATGGGCCAGCACAGCAAGCCTCAGCACCAGCACCATCCCTTCTCCGCCGTCGCCACCTGGGCGAAAGGCATCCTCGTCCCTCAGCACCAGCACCAGCAGCAGCAGCCGCAGCCCGTGGCACCCGTGGCGTCCGGCGCCGTCGAGTGGCTGTCGGGTACCGAGTGGTGCCAGCGGCATTCGCGCGCCGCCGCGACGCACCAGGCGCCCGAGCTCGGCCACGACGCAGGGACGGTGCGGTGATGGGTGATCTGTCATTCGCTGCCCCGGCGCACACAATCATCACCGAGGACGGCATCTCGACTCATTGGCTCGCCGAGATCGGCGAGTCCGGGGCGTACATCCTGACGCTGGGGCGCGACCCTCACGACAGCGGAAGCGTCAAGCTCTTCCTGTGCGCGCCGATCGCCCGGATGGTGATCGAGTCGCTCACCGCGGCCATGGTCGCTCACAGCGATCTCCTCGAGGCCGCCAAGACCGCCATCGACGATGCCGTGGCGTCGGCCGCCGTCGCCGAAGAGCGGCAGTGGGCCGAGCTCGGCGCGGACGCCAAGGCGGTGCAAGCGTGATCCTCATTCCCTGCGAGCCCTGCAGAGGCACCGGCCGCGGCCCGTGCATGGCCTGCGGCGGCGCTGCCGTCGTGGCGGAAGCACCGACGGCCGGACTCTGGTGGCCCGGTATCGAGCCGACAGTCGACGCCGCCGAGGACTACGCCTACGACCGCGAGCGTGACGCGCAGATCGGGGTCTGCTGATGGCGCGGGCACCGATAGATGCCGCACCGCGGTTTGCCGCCAACCACTATGCGGCGCGGAGAGCGCTCGGGCTCACTCAAACCCAGGTTGCTGCTCGCATGTCGGCGCGCGGCTTCAAGTGGCACCAGGCCACCGTGTACAAGATCGAGAACGGCAGCCGACAAGTTCACATCGGCGAAGCCGCGGCAGTTGCCGCCGTTCTTGGCGTCCCGCTCGACCGCATGGTGAGCGAGACGCCCGCCCGGATCGCGCGGATCGCGAAGGACAATCTGCGTTCCACGGTGATCGTCTGATGGGCAACGTCGAAACGGAGGTGCGCCCCGATCCTGACGGGATCGATGAGGACATCGCGGCCGCCGCCCGCCGCACAGTGGCCCGCCACGCCCTCGACGCCGAGGACTGTGGCGGCCTGCTCGACATGCTCGGCCTTCGCGATGAGCCGGCCTGCCGCGCCTGCGGCGGTCCGATGCTGACGCACGGCAAGGGCGGCTACAAGCAGGGCCGCGCCGCCGACGGCATGTGCCGCGACTGCCACCGCAAGCAGCGCGACCAGGAAAAGCGTGAGCAGGAGCGGCGTGAGCAGGAGCAGGGGCACTCGAAATGCGCGTGCGGGCATCTCGCGACCGTCGGCGAGCTGTGCGGCCGGTGCGCCCAATCCGTGCCGCGCGCCGACCTGCGGGCGCTAGTCGAGCGCATCGTGCGCGACACCGGATGGTCGGTAGCCGAGATCGCCCGGCGGGCCCGGATGCTGCCCCCGACCCTGCGCAGTCACCTCGCGCCGGGCAATCGGACCCGCGTCCACCGCAGCACGTACACCGCGGTGCTGCGGCTCGCCGAGGAGTTGAGCGCGTGACGTCGCCGACCGAGCCGGGGCTGTACGCCGGCGTTCCGGAATCTGTCTACCACGGCGACCGCCGCTCTGTCTCCTCGTCGCAGGTGCGTCACCTGCTCGAGGTGACTCCGCACCGCTGGCAGTGGGAGCGCGACAACCCGCGACCGTCGAGCAGCGCGATGGAGTGGGGCACCGCGCTACACACCCTCGTCCTCGGCGTCGGCATGCCGCCGGTCGACACGGGCTACGACACGTGGAACACCAAGGCCGCCAAGGACAAGGTTGCCGAAGTCCGCGCCAAGGGCGGAATCCCGATGAAGCCCAACGACTTCAGGGCGGTACATGGCGCCGCCGAGCGTCTGCGGACGCATCCGGCCGCGGCCCCGCTACTCGCCTCCGGCGATTCCGAGCTGTCAGCGTGGGCCCGCGACCCGGACACCGGGATCATGCTGCGCGCCCGCGCCGACCGGGTGCACTGGATCGACGAGCGCACCGCGGTGATCGGCGACGTGAAGAAGTCATCCGAGCCGGGGCCCGACGAATTCGCTTGGAGCGTCGACAAGTACGGATACCACCGGCAGCAGGCGTTTTATCAGCGGGTATTCGAGCTGCTTGGCATCCGCACCAGCTTCGTGTTTCTGGCCGTGTGCTCAGACCCCCCGTACGAGCCGTACGTCGTCGAGCTGCCCGACCGTGCCGTCGAACTCGGCGAGCGCGACAACGCGCGCGCGCTCGCCATCTACGCCAAGTGCCTCGCCGACGACAACTGGCCGACGCACGACTCTCGCATCCACGAAATCGACCTGCCCGCAAGGGCTTACAAACGTGAGGAATATCTGTGACCACCGAAATCGATATCGCCCGCCACGACGGCCACGCCGAGATCGTGCCCGCGCGGTCGAAGGCCGGCACCGCTGCCGCGGCGATGGACATGCTGCGTGAGCACGCCGAGATGATGAGCATGGCCTACAAGCTCGCAGACTCGATGGTCGGCACAACCATGGTGCCGAAGATCTATCAGCGCAAGAGCAAGGACGACAAGGACGCAGCCAACAATGCGACGGCCGCGATCCTGTACGGCCTCGAACTCGGTCTGAATCCGATTCAGTCGCTGCAACAGGTGTTCTCGGTGCACGGGACGCCCGCGGTGTACGCGAAGACCATGGTTGCGTTGCTGAAGTCCAAGGGCTACAAGTTCAAGACCATCGAGAGCGGGCCCGAGCGCGTCACCTACTCCGGTTGGTGGCCCGGCGAGGATCCCGAGACGAGCACGTGGGATATCGAGCGCGCCACGACGGCGGGGTTCGTCCCGACGATCGACGAGGCGACCGGCAAGTACAAGACCAAGAAGTTCAACGGTGCGAACGGCAATTACGAGAAGCTGATCGGCAACGAGAAGTACCTCACGCAGCCCGAGGAAATGCTGTGGGCCAAGGCGGCCACCACCGTCTGCAAGCGCCTCGCGCCCGACGTGCTGCTCGGCATCGCACATACCGTCGAGGATCTCGAATCCGAGCCCGACCCCGAACCGGTGCGCGTGCAGTCCGAGCGCGTGCGCACCGCCGAAATGCTCGACACCGGCGAGCAGGACGCCCCGAAGGTGCAGCAGTGGCAGGCGCCGGTCGACGGCGGCGTCGGTGAAGCGACCGCCGCGGAAGAGGTCGAAAAGCCGGAAACCGCAGAGGGAACCGTTGCCTCGCCCGCCGTCCCTGACCAGCAAGAATCCGAGGAAACGCCAGCTCGGCAGGAGACCGCGCCCGCCGCGGGCCCCCGCGGCAAGCCGCCCACCGATCAGCAGATCAAGGAGTTGCAGGCGGCCCTGCGCAGCGAAGGACTGAAGACGGCTCGGGCGCAGGTGGAATATCTGCGCGACCAGTTCAGACGGCCCACTCTCGGAGCCATATTCGATCTGACCGGCGAGGAGTGCGCAGGCCTGACGCACTACCTGATGACGGCCGTCGACGAAGCCCCCGCGGGCGACGCCGCCGTGCAGCTGGCCGTCGACGCCGAGAAGGCGGTCGAGTAGATGCCGGAGCAGACGCGGCTGACCACGGTCCTCTGGATAGACCAGCATTCCGACCCCAGCGTCCATCTGTTCACCGTCCGTGCCGAGGCGGAGCAGTGGGCACGGAGGACGGCCCGGGAGTTCGACCGGTCCGGCGACTATCAGGAAAAGACCTATCCCGATGGCGAATTGGAGATCAGCTACAGCGTCGAGAGCGACCGTTTGAGCGTTAAGGATGTCCTCGTGGATGAAGAAGTAGGTGGCGAATAGGTGGCGATCACCACACCCGAGCAGCTGGCGCTCGCCAAGCGCGTGCGCACGCAGCTGATCGAGCATCCCGGTCAGCACGATCAGGCGACTTTCTACGGCGAAAACTTGTGCGGCACAACAGCATGCACGGCTGGATGGACCGCGGTTCTCAACGGGGCGAGCCCGGTCATCAGGGGGCACCCCTCCGCAGGCCTGTGGGCCACTTACGTGATCACTCCGTCCGGCGGTAGGAAAAGGATCTGGACTTACGCGCAAGACGCCCTCGGCCTGACGGACGAGGAAGCAGCAGACCTGTTCGACGCGGACACCTCGGAGAGCACCGTCGTCGACCACCTCGGGCAGTTGATCGGAGACGCCGAGGCGAGCCTGAGCGCGGCGACCCGATGAGCACCTCAGCCGATCACCGCGCCGAGGCCCTGGCCGCGCTCAGGCTCATCCAGGGCGCCGACAATCCGGTCGCCGAAATGTCCAGCGCCAGTGAGGCAACCGCGCACGCCCTGCTCGCCGTCGAGGCCCGGCTCGGGCAGGTCGTCGAGCAGCAGCGCATCGCGAACACCATCGCCGCATTCCAATCGGGCGTCGTCGCCCCCTCCGAATACGACCGCGCGGCCGCCGCCGCGCGCCAGCTGCTCAACCTGCCCAAGGAGCAACCGTTCACATGACCACCACCCTCGTGGTCGGCACCGCCGATCTGCGCCAGGCGCTCACCGCGGTCCGGCCGCACGCCTGCACCGACAAGGAAATCCCCGACCTTGCACGGATCCGGCTCACTGTCGATCCGCAGAACCTGACCATTACCGGTACCGACCGGTTCACGTGCGGACTCGCCATCGTGAGCGTGTGGGAACTCGCTTGGGAGCCGGACGACACCGACCTCGTCGAACTCTTGGCCGAGGACATCGCGAAACTGCTGACCATCTTCAAGGCTCCGGCGAAGGACGGTGGCGAGGATGGCCCGCAGTACACGCTGCGATTCGAGATCACCGCCGATCAGGTGACGGTTACCGACTGTTCCGGATTCGACATCGTGGGGCGCCGCTACCGTATGCCGCGCCTGGAAACCGCCGACGCCCTCGACCTCGTGCCCCAGCTCGTCGACCGTATCCACGGCTCCAAGCTCGTGCTGCTCGACGGCGTCAAGGACATGACCGTCAGCGGTGACCATCTGGCCCGGTTCAAGGTCGCGTCCAGCACCTACGACCGGCCGGTGAGCCTCGAAACGCGAGGCGAAGGACGCAGCAACTCCCCGACCATCCTCGTGCGGTGTGGCGAGAGCTTCCTCGGGCTGATGATGCCGCGCCGCCTGCTCGACGACGACGTGCAGCGGGCCCGGGAATGGGCCGACGGATGGACTGCCCGGCTGCCCGGAATCGTCGGCGCGGCAGCAGCAGGGGGCGCCTGATGGGCCATCGCATCACGATCGCGCGCACCCCGGAGGAGCAAGCCGAATTCGTGCGTCGTGCAGCTGATCTCGCCACCTATGGCGGCGTTACCGTCGTGCTCGCGAACGACCCGGATAACCCGAACGGCGTCGCCGCGTCCCTCAACATCAACCGGCGCGGCTGCCCGTGCTTCGTAGCCGTCGCCGAGGCGCTGATGGAGATCGGCGCGCAGCTCGCGCTCATGCATGACTCGGGACCGTGCGGGGAGTGGTAGCCGTGACCGAGCCGTCGCTGTTCCCGTTCCTCGAGCCGGTTGCCGTCCCGGACCGGCTCGAGGGGATGGGCAAGGACGCGCGGCGCACGCTGCGCAACGCCGACCTGATCGCCCAGGGATTCAATCCCGGCACCCGGGAGCGCCTACACCGTGACGCCGCGAAGGACCGCACGGGGCCCGGTCTGCGCTGCCGCGACTGCAAATCCATCTACCGCACCGGCGCCGGGAACAAGACGTTCAACAAGTGCGAGCGCGCCGGCGAATGCAATTCGCGCGGCAGCTGGGGACCGGATATGCGCGGCTGGTGGCCCGCGTGCCGATTGTTCGCCCCTGGGGGGACGCCATGACGCCATATTCGTTTGTGCTACAGGGGATTTCAGGGGCAGTTGAGGAGGTGTGCGGCCGTGACATGGTTTCGGGTCGACGATGGGTTCTACGACCACCCGAAGGTCCTTGACGCGGGTGTCGCGGCCATCGGGTTGTGGACGTTGGCGGGTGCCTATTGCGCGCGCCATCTCACCGATGGCGTGATCACCGACCGCCAGATTCGGGCCATCGGAGGCACCCGAAAACAGGCCGCGAAACTCGTCGAAGTAGGTCTCTGGTCATGCGACGAATCGCGCGCCGACGCGTCGCCGAGTGCGCGCCGTTACTTCTTCAACGATTGGCGGGAGTATCAACCGTCGCGCGCCGACGTGACAACGCGTCGCCAAGACGATGCCGAACGTAAGCGCGCCGCGAGGGTAGCCAAGGCCGATAAGCAGGGAAAACCTGAAAATGTCCAGCCGGACATCCAGCCGGACGGCGCGCGGACACCTCCGGACGCGTCCGCGTGGAATCCGCTCTACCCGACCCGACCCGACCCTTATATAGCGACTCACCCCGAGCAGCAATCTCACGTAAGTAGCGCGAGCGAACGCGACGAGCCGCCACGCGGCCCGGTCGTCGACGCCGTCGGCTGGGGACTCGTCCGTGACGAGATCCCCGCCGAGCACCCGCACGCCATCCGCACCGATCTCGCCATCCGTGCCGGAGTGCTGCTCAAATCCGGCACCCCCGAAGCGGACGTTCGCGCCGCGCTCGGGCTGTGGCTCGCAAAACCCGCTCTCGGTCCCGGCGTGCTGCCCTCGCTCGTCTCCGAGATCGTCCGCAACCGATCCCGCCCACCCGCACCCGTCGCCTCCCAGGGCTCGACCGCCGACCAACGCGTCGCCCAAGCCCAAGCCGTCAAAGCAGCTATCGCAGCCCGCCTCGCAGCCGACCCGAAAGCCCTCGAACAGTGACCCCCCTCGAAACCGCCGACGTGCTCACCGCCATCGCGTCCTACGACCTACGCACCATCGGCGAGGCCGACGTGATCGCCTGGCATGCCGCAATCGGCGAGCTGAGCAAGCCGCTCGCCCTCGAAGCGGTCGTCATCCACCACAAGACCTCAACCGACCGGATCAAACCCGCAAACATCCTCGGAGTCGCCCGCACCATCCTGCGCGACCGCGAAAGCCGCGCGAACACCGCAGGCATCCACGGCGAGGCGTCCACGCACGCGCTCGGCCCCGCCTATGCAGGGCTCCCTATCGACGTCGAGGGCGCCCCAGTCTGGGTCGCCTACGACGTGAAAGACGCCATCACCCGCCAATGCCCACGCTGCCACGCCGCCCCGAACGACGCCTGCGTCACCGCCCGCGGCACCGCACAACGAATCCCGTGCCTGCCGAGAATGACCGGCCGCACAACCATCGAGAAAGCGAACCGGAATGTTTGACCTCACAACACTTTTCGCCCTGCTCTGCGGGCCCGCTGTCCTGCATCATCCCGTGCTGGTGATGCCGCGCTACGCCGCGCCCCTGCTCGTTCTGCACTGGGGTGCGTGAATCCGTGTCCCACAAGACATCCCAATGGTGGCGCGTCGAAGCCGACCCGAACGGCGACGGATGGGTCGTCACCGACGGCCACAAACGCCACCACTACGCCCCCAGCAACGACCTCGAAGCACGCGCGCACGCCGACCGGCTGAACATGCACGACGTCTCCCTCGAAGCGCCCGCGCTCGCACCCCGGGAAGGTGCCTGACCATGCCTCGACAGCTGACCAGCGCAGAGTTTCTCGATGTCGTGTTCCGGAAGTTCCCGACCGAGCGCGAGGAGTACGCCCGCGTCTGGAACGCCGCCGTCGGCGCGCTGAACGACTACTGCGCCGAGCAGGGCCTGCCACGCTCGCGTTTCAGCGTGCGGAACCGCTTCGCCAACCGCATATGGCGCGAACTCAACCCGACCAGCGAACTGGGGCGTGACGATGCCTGAAACCATCGAACGCACCCCGCTCGAGACAATCCTCGCCCAGGCATGCCAGTTCGCCATCGCGCATGGTGTCGAGGGCCCAATCAGCCCGGACGACTTCGGAATTCAACGCAGCAGCAAGGGATACCAGCACGCCACCTACGTCGATGCCAGCCACGTCGTCAGCCTCACCATCGACCCTCACGGCGAGGCCATCCTGCGCGTCGCCGAACTCGACTGGATCCACGACCAAGGCGACGACGGCCGCGACCCGTGCAGACACTGCGAATGCCTCGACTGCGGGGCACCTATCAGCGACTGCGAATGCCCACCCCTGGCGCTCAATGTCCCGCTCCCCGGCGACGGCACACCCCCGCCCACACCCGAAATACCGCCCTACGCGGTCCGGGACGAACACGGCGCCATCCGCCGCGCCCGCGACGGGCTCTACATCATCGCCGGACACCACGCCACCGCCGCGGGCATCCAGGCACACCTGGAGGCCTACGACGGCAACGACAGCGCTTACGCCCACTCCATGCGCCGCCTGTACACCGGCGCGCTCGAGCTGATCACCGCCGAGGCCGCCGGTGCACCCGCCGAGGCGGTGAGCGTCGATGCCTGAAATCGCGCGGCCGGGCCTGCTGTTCCTCACGCAGGCCGACGACAGCCTCGTCGCAGTCGACCCGAAAATGATCTACCTCATGCGGCCCGCGCCCAGCGACCCCCGCGACCCGACCTTCGGGTCACTCACACGCATCTTCCTGAGCATCGGCCCAGGCCAGACCCTGACAGTCGACGTGCGCGAAACCGTCCAACAGATCGGCGACACCCTTCACGCCGCGGCCGAAGGCGCGACCCTCTCACTCGCCCCCACCGAGGCGGTGAGCGTGGATGGGTGACGCGCTCATGACGATGTTCTGGGCTGGCCTCGCCGCCGGATGCGCGATCGGCATGGGTCTGTTCGGGCTGATCGCCGCCGTCTGGTGGTTCTGGCCGCAGCATGACGAGATCGACATCGGGCCTGATGACGAATTCCGGGTCGTCGCAGACTATCCCGACCATGTGCCGGTCGAATGGGAGCACCGATGGCCGAAGTGAACCCCACGTCGTACGGTGCCGTCGGCATCGCACTAGAGGGTATGTGCGCGCTGTTCGCCGCCCTGCGGCTGACGCACGTCATCAGCTGGTCCTCCTGGTGGGTCCTCGCGCCCGTCTGGATCCCGGCAGCCCTGGTCGTCCTCGTCCTGGCCGGCGGCTTCGCCGTCGCCATCTACCGCGCAGCCCGGGAGGGCGCCGATGCCTGAACCGCGCTGCGAACTGACCGAGCTGCCGATCAGCATGTGCGCACACTGCCGCAAGCACGAGCTACCCGAACCCGAACCGCTGCACTGGTTCCCGGCGCGCTACCACGGCCGCTGCGCCGAATGCAATCGGCCGATCGAACCCGGCGACGACATCGCCACCACCGACGACGGACACATATGCAGGAGACGCCACGATGCCTGAAATCACCCACTACGCCTACGATCTCGAATTCCTCGAGGACGGCCGGACGATCGAGCTGATCTCCATCGGCATCGTGTCCGAGACCGGCCGCGGATACTACGCCGTGAACTCCGACATGCCATGGGATCGGATCATCGCGCACGACTGGCTCGTCCGGAATGTGCTGCCGAGCCTGCCGCTGATCAATCAAGGCTCGCTGGATCAATACCTGGCTCAGTCGCCCAACATGCATCCCCGGCCGAGTTTGGCCGCCCTGGACCTGGATCGACATGACACGCCGGTCAAGCCTCGGTGGGTCATCGCGAACGAAGTCCGAGATTTCCTGCTCGCCGAGGGAGAGCCGGAACTGTGGGCCGACTGGGGCGCATACGACCATGTGGCGCTGTGCCAGCTCTGGGGCCCGATGATCGCGCTGCCGCAAGGCATCCCGATGTTCACCCACGACATCGAGCAGGAGCTCGAGCACGCGCCGGGTTTGGAGAAGCCGAAGCAGGGCGACGGGATGCACAACGCCCTGGAGGATGCGCGGCACAACATGCGCGTGTTGAAGGCGCTGGGGGTGGTGGTTGCCGATGCCTGAACCGATCACGCTGCCCGACGGCCTCGTCCGCGCCATGGACGACGCCGGACTCACCGGCGAAGACCGACGTTGCGCCGAGGCGTACGCCCAATTCCTCGCGCTCGCACCAGAAATCGGCGACGAGATGGCCTACCGCCGCGCCTACGGACTGGGGCTGTGGTGATGAGCAACGCCGACTACGACAAACAGATCACCATCCTCGACGACGGGGTGTACGTCGGCGGAGTGAAGATCCCCGGCTGCGTCGACGGCGAGTTCGCGGTTGGCCGCTCCACCGAGGTCCCCGACCACTGGGCCGTTCACCTCACCCTCATCACCGGCACCGAACCGAAATTCGAGCTCAAGGAATGCGAGGCCGAAAGCGTCGGCATGGAGACCACCACCTATCGGCATCGTCCCGCACGCCGCCCCCGCGAGGTGACCGAATGAGCCAGAAACCACGCACGCCCGAGCACTTCCCGCGCATGCGGTACCGGGCCCGCAAGCGACACCTCTGGACGATCGTCGACCTTGCCCACGAGCCGCCCTACATCTGCGTCGGACCGATACGCGACGTGCAGCGGATGCTCAAGAAGCTGTGGGAGTCCCGATGACCCACGCCATCATCGAACTGCCCTGGACCGCACCGCCGCTCAGCCTCAACGACCGCGGCGCATGGGCCCCCAGGGCACGCAAAATCGCCGACGTGCGCGCCACCGCGCTCACACTCGCGCGCGCGGCGCGGCTGCCGCACCTCGTCGATCACGCCACCGTCCAGCTCCACTACCGGCCGCGCGACAACCGCCGGCGCGACACCGACAACTTGGTCGCCACGCTCAAGCCGATCTGCGACGCGCTCACCATGGGCCGCGCAGCCGGACACACACGCACCGGCAAACCGATTCCAGCGCAGTACGGCTACGGGCTCGTGCTCGACGACACCCCGGGATATATGAAAAAGCCAGAGCCGATCATCCACCGCGCCGAGAAGGGGCAGCCCGGCGCGATGTGGCTCGAAATCACCTGGATCAATCCAGTCATCGACACGGCCCGCCCAGCACAGGAGCAGTGACATGGACGAAACCGAAAGTGGCTGGCCCGAAGTAGTCAACTGGCGCGAGGTGTTCTACCGGACGCTGCTCGCTCGCAGTGCCGCGTTCTGGCACGTGCCCGACGAGCCGCTCGACGCGAGCAGCTGGCAGGACGATGCCTTCGACCAGCTGCGCGCGATCCTGAACCCGAGCAATCCATACCTGCCGCCGATCGAGGCGCCATCGGGCTACACGCTGAGCAGCATCACCACTGCACTGCGCCTGCCTGCCCTCGACTGCACACACGCGCCGCCGACCGTCTGGCAGTACGAGCCTGAGGCGCAACGCCTCCGAGACCTCCTCGACGATCCGGCCCTGCAAGCCCTGATCAGGGACTCGGTGATGTGACCATGCGCGACCCGATACAGATCCTGACCGGCTGGGAACGCACCTACCGCGCCGACACCTACCGCCGCGCCGCCGAACTCGGCTCCCCGCACGATGCCGACGCATGGGGGTGGATGTGAGCTTCCCAGACACACACGTCGGCGACCTCTCAAACCCCTACGCGGAGATCACTCAGCACATCATGGGCACGCGCCGCTACTGGGCCGGAGTGGTCTACGCGTACTGCGAACCCATCGAGATCTTCGACGCGCTCATGCACGGAACCGCCTGGGTGACATGGGAAGGCGAGTACATGCGCGTCAACACCGTCCACTACGACCCTTACCAGAACATCCACGGAAACCCAGGCCGACGACCGGCACGCATCGAATGCAGCCAGCGGCAGCGCGCTGGATACGCCAAGATCGACGGCAGCCCGGCCTACCTCGACCTGATCGAACCGTCTCCGCCAGCGCCTGACGACGAATGGCTTCCCGCCGAACGCGCCCGCGCGATCCGCGAACTCATCGGCGACCGACCGCGCCCGAAAAGCGTGTGGGTGCCAGACGGACACGGGGACATCATGCTGATCGACCCGTGGGCAACGGACCGTGAGCCGTGACCGCCGTCCAATGCACCGAATGCGGGCGCATGCTCGGCTACAACGCGGCCCTGTGCCGGGCGTGCATCGACGAGCTCGTCGAGCAGCTGCTCCGCGTGCCCGCGCTGATGGCCGAGCTCACGACCACCCGGGCGGGCCTCGGCCGCAGCGGACCGGCCAGCGGCGGCCGGCCATCCGAACCGCCGCTGCCCATCCGCGTCGCCGGGCGCGACCGGCTGCTCGGCGCGAGCGCGGTGCAGCGACTCGAGACCACGGTGATCGGATGGGCGCGCGTGCTGGCCGAAGAGCTCGGCGTCACGCCCGCCGTCGGTATTGCCTACCTCGTCCAGCTCACCCAGGATCGGCGACGACTGCCCGGCAGCACCGTGCGGCCGGACGCCGCGGCGCTCGCCACGCCCGTCACCGCGGTGGAGCAAGCCGCCGTGTGGCTGGCGCACCACCGGCGCGAACTCGCCCAGCACGAGGCCGTGCGGGAGTTGGCCCGGGACATTCGCGACGTCGTCGCCGAGCTCGGCCGGGCGATATGGCCCGCCGAACGGCAGTACCTCGGCCTGTGCGCCACGCTGTACGACACTGGTGCTGAGGAGGTGGCGTGCGGGCAGGAATTGCGTGCCGCCGCCGGCGAGGCATACACCTATTGCCGCCGCTGCCGCGCACGCTATGACGTCGCAGCCCTCAAGGCCGAAGTGGTACGCGGAGTCGACGACCGGCTGTACAAAATCGATGATCTGCTGCGCATTCTCACGGTGCTCGGTCCTCCGGTGTCCCGCACCACGCTGTACCGGTGGGCACGCGACCGGAGACTCGAGCCGCGAGGATGGCAGCACACCGACGAATACGGCACGCGCATCACCGACCACCGGATCGGCGCGGGCGACGCGCAGGTGTACCGCCTCGGCGACGCACGGAAACTCGCCGCGAAAGACGACGAGCATGAGGGAGGATCGGCAGCATGAGCGAGGACATCTGCATCGAGGACGAGAGACTGATCACCGGTGTTTCGCAAGCCGTCGCTGACGCTGGTGGCCTGAAGCATTCCCGGCGCTGCGAGACCGAAGGCTGCCGCTGGGCCGTCCATACCGGCAGCGAGGATGGCGCCCAAGTGGCATTCGACAAGCACCTGCGTACGGACCCGCGCCACACCGGCGGTGAATGGATTGACCGGGACGGGCGGCTGCGGCGCGGACTGGAATACCTCAACGGATCGACAGCATGATCACGAACGATGGACAGGCGATGTTCGACGCCGAGATGGCCAAGATGCGGCGCGAGAGCGTCGACGCCGTCCTGATCGGCTACGACGGCAACCGGACGCCCGGCATCGTCGACGTCGCGGTCATCCCGGGCGGCGAGCACGAAGGCGAGCCCGTGACCATCGAGCCGCGCATGAAAAAACGTGTCGCGGCCGTCGAATTCAGAGGTCGACGGTTCGAATGGTGCGGAGCGGGAGCGACAGCGTGCTGGGCCGAGGGATCCGCGTGACCATCGAGGAGTTCATCGAGGCGCGGATCGCCGAGGACGAGCGGATCGCTCGCGCGGCAGCCGGCGCGGCCTGGGTGGCCGAGGCCGATATCCCGCGTTCTATCCTCGTCTCTTCCGTAGCCAAGGCGGAGAACAAGCAGATGTTCGGCCGCTTGGGGTATGTCGGCTCGGCAGAGCACGAGGAGTATCGGCAGCACATCGTTCGCCACGATCCGGCCCGCGTGCTGCGGCAGTGCGCGGCGCTGCGGCGCATCGTGGACGCCGAGGTCGAAAACCTGGCAGCCTTCGATGGCGAATTCGGCTGCGGCCACTCGGCAACGAACATCCGGATCGGTCGTTGCAGAGAGGGATCCGGCGTCCTTGAGGAGTCTGGCGTACTGCGCGCGTTGGCCGCGATCTGGTCCGATCACGTTGACTACCAACAGGATTGGGCGAAATGATCGACGTACACCGGCTCGCACACGACTACTTCACCCGGATCGGCCTGAAACCGGCATCCCAACTCGACGCCACCTACCAATGGGAGCTGGCGCATGTCGCCGAGACGAGCACCCGCCTCGCCGCCATCCTGGACGACGAAGGAATTCCGGATGAGACCGCGACGCGAATCATCCGCAGCGTGATGTACGGCGCGCCATCGGTGGCCGAGGCCGAGCAGCGCATGAAGCACATGGACCTGCTGCGCAAGTTGTTCGAAACGCCACCCGAGTTCTCGACGGAGCGTCTGCGCTCGGATCTGGAAGCGCTCGAGGAATCCTGACCGCCGATAAGCGGGGGTAATCGGCGGTCAGCGCGGTCGGGCGTCAATAGCCGAGGGATCCCGACTCCACGTCCTTCAGTGCACCCGTCACCGCACCGCACGGCCACGGATCGCCGCACTTCGCGCAGGCCGTCCCGGCGCCCTTGTGATGCTTGCGCACCATCTCGTGCACCGCGTGCCACCATCCGGCTTTCTGGCCGCGGTTGTGAGGGTCCTCCGCCAGAGCCTTCGTCTCTTCGAGAGCCCGGCGGTACAGCGCCTCATCCGATTCGTTCGTCATGAGCGCGCACGGTACGGCAGTGCGGCCGACGGCCGCGCAAAATCGTCCAACAGGTCAGGCCCGGACCGGATGATGATCCGGGAGCACGGTCACCGCGTACGCGCCGAGCTGTCCCATGCGCTCGGCGAAATACGCGGTGACCCGGCCGTCCGCACCGCGGTCCACCATGGTGACCGTGCCGTCCCGCCGCCGCGCGGCAGGATCATCCGGTGCCACACCGCGCCCGATGGCATCCGCGTACCAGGCGATGCGATCGCCGACACTGAATTCCTCGCACATGCGTTCGATCATGGCATGCCGGGAAGTTGCGCGGGGAGCTGCATTGATCCCCGCGGCGCGCCGTTGCGCCTGCAACACCCCGCGGGATCAGTAATCGAAGGGGTTGCGCACGCCGTCGCGGGTACGCACCGCATAGCTGATGTAGTGGAATTCGGCGTGGTCGTACGAGTCTTCGCGGGCAATCGTCGTCACCGGCCAGGTGTTCGCGCCGACCTCGGCGTCATCGAACGCGGCCAGAGGCGCGTACAGGCCCCAGCCGCCGAAATCTGTCTCGCCATACTTTCCGGCGTGCAGATCGGAGTAGATCTCGGAAACGTTCTTGGCGATGTCGAGCTCGCGCTCGGTTGCGGTGCGCATGGCGGTGATCCTCTCGATATTCCTGGTGGTCAACACCGCGTCCACAGCAGACGAAGTAGGCAACCCGCTGGTCATGTAGTCCAACCGGTGATGGCCACGGATCAGTCGCTCGGCGGAGTCGCGGCAGTCGGGGTCGTCGTCCTCGATGCCTTCGGCCAAGAGCGTTCCATCGTCGCCCTTGGCGTCCGAACGGACGTGCCAACCCCACTCGTCTGTCGTTGTCTTGTAGTAGACCTCGGCGAAGTAACGGCCGATCGTCAATGTGAAGGTATGGGCGTCGACCTTCTGCCAGTCTGCGGTCGATGTGAGTTCCATGGCGGATTCTCCTGCGGTGATCGTGGTGGTCATCTGAATCTCCTTGTCAGTCTTGTACGTTCGGAGGTCGTGCATATGCACGACTGTACGCCCCGTGCATATGCACGGCAAGCGGTTCGGTCGACTACGTGCATATGCAACCCGTATGCTGTGGCCATGGTCAGCCGCGCGAAGGACACTCACACCACGAACCGTGTCGTGCGCGTGGCCGATCTCGACTGGGAAGCCCTGAAGATCGCTGTCGGCGAGCGCCACCGCGCCCAGCTGATCCGCGACTTCATCGCCTGGTATCTGCGCCGCCCGGGCGCGAAGCTGCCGACGCGACCTCCGGCGACGGGCGACTCATGATCACAAACCGCCTGGTCATGTAGGCTGGCACAGGAAACCGCTACTGACGAGTGCTGCACGAAGCATGGTCAGGGCGGTTTTTTCATGCCCAAATCCCCCTGATCAGGAGATCAACATGCTCGTCACCCTGTCCGGCGGTATCCCCGTCGCAATCACCGCCCTCGGCGCGGCCCTCGCGACACTGCTCGGCGTCATCCTCTGACCGTGCCGCTGTTCGGCAAAATCATCGCGCGGCTCGACGAGATCCTCGTCAACCTCGCCAATCTCAGCGCAAAGATCGGATTACTTATCGTGTCCACACAGGCAGACGCCGCAGCCCTCGCACAGGCCATCCAGACCGAAACCAGCGCGTGGCAGGCATGGGCCAGTACCGCCCAGACCGTCATCGCCAACATCGAGGCCGCGCTCACTGCGGCGCAGCAGCAGATCGCCAACGGTGCGGCCGTCGATCTGACCGACGCGCAGAATGCCGTCGCCGCCGCCCAGGCGGCCGTCGGCGCGCTGCCCGTCGAGACCGACCCGACCGTCACACCGCCGGCACCGGCTCCCGGTAGCTGACCGTGAACCTGCTCGTTCTGGCGTGGGATGCACTCAGCGCCAACGACTTCGCGCTCGAAAAGTTCATCGCAGGACTGCTCGGCCTGTGACACAGCGTCACCCCGCCGTCGCTGCGCACCGGGCGCACATCGCGTCCAGTGTGCAGCTGCGGCTCGCGGACTGGATCACCCGGTTCGCCGGGTCGATGCCGTTCGTGTGGCTGCATGTCGTCGCATTCGTCGTTTGGATGCTGTTCGTCGAGAAAACCCCGTGGCCCACACTGACATTGATCGTGAGTCTCGAAGCGATCTTCCTGTCGACGTTCGTCATGATCGGCCAGAACCGGCAGGCTGAATTCGCGCAGCGCAAGGCCGACCACGATTTCACCGCGCAGACACTCGAGTTGCGAACGAATACCGAACTGACGCAAGCAATTCACGTGATGACGACCGAGCTGCACTCGCGACTCGTCGCGGAACAGTCGTGAGCTCCACACCCGAACAGATCGCTGCAGACGATGCTCTTGCGGCCGCGATCGAGGCCGTGCACCAGGCCTACTATCCGGGCGACGTACGGGGCGTTCTGACGAAGTTCGTCGTTCTCGCCCAACGGCAATGGTGGAACGACAGCGACGAACCGGTCACGGCTAACTGGGCGTCACCGCGCGGCGACACAGTCCCGATCTCGGATCTGCTCGGTCTCTGCGAGTACGCCTCGACGCGGTACCGAAAGATCATCGCCGAAGACTGACCGTGGTCGATCCGCAGGTAAGCCAGCCGGGGCCCGTAGAGCGGATGCGATCCGGCCGCCACGTTTAAGTCAAAACCATTACATCGCAAGGAGATTCGTCATGTCCCTGAAAGGGCGCACCCGCGTACCGCAGATCACCGCGCCATCGCACTGGATCAACGGCGTCTCCGCCGCGGCCTCGGCGCTCACCGTCACAGTGGCCGCCAACGTGCCGGCCACCGGCGGCAGCGACCCGCAGGTCGTGCAGAACGCTCTGGCGCCCTCGCAGGTCGGCGTGCAGCTGCAGACCCTCATCACCGGCGTAGTCGCCTCCTGCTCGGTCGCAGCCTCCGGTGTCATTCAGCTGACCATCACCGACGGCGTGAACACCTACGAGATCGACGTTTCGCTCACCGCCGGCACTCCGCTCAACGTGCCACTGCCTGGCACGTTCGCTGCCCAGCTCGGCAACGCCGTCACTGTCAGCACGACTGCCGGGGCCAGCACCAGCGTCGTCAAGCTCAGCGTCGCGTACGACTACCTGTAGGAGAAGATCATGGCCAAGGGTAAGAGCAAGAGCGCCGTCATGAAGGGCGCCGGCAAAGGAATGGCCGCACCGAAGGAAGCCGTCGACATGCCGCCCGCGAAGGTCGCCAAAGGTGCGGCCAAGCGCGGCAAGCGCGGGATGTAGATCAATGGCAGAGCCACGACTGCGTGTACTCGCGCTACCTCCGGAAACGGTCGGCGACGGAACTGTCACACCGTTCATCCTCGTCTTCGATCGCATCGGCCAACAAGTGCCCGACTGGTTCACCGAAGAGCAACTCGCCGTAATGCGGGTGAGCACGGGTGCGCGAACTGTTTTCGTCTTTGCCGACCCGATTGAGATGCTCGACAGTGTGGAGCTCACCCGCCAAGAAGCCGAGCAACTATTACCCGCGCTGCGCGTCTCAGCCAACGTCGCCACGTAGAGGAGATGATCATGGCAGCGAAGAAGGGCATCGGTAGCGGCAGCGGAACATCCGCTGCACGTACTGCGGGCGGCAACGTCAGCGCCACCGCACGCGCCGCGACCGGCAGCGGCAAGGACAAGTCGTGTCCGCTGCCCGACAAGCAAGCCGCAATCAGCGCCATCAACCTGCGGCACAACGGCGACAGCATGACCGCACCGCAGGTGCTCACCAAGGTCGCCAACAGCAAGTTCGGCAACGATCCACAGGTCAAGGCCAAGATCGCTGCCGCTCGCAACGCAGACACGAAGAAGAAGTAGCAGATGACATGGGGAATCGGCGCTCGCGAGCGCACCTCGACCACCGAGCATCGAGCATGGCGACGAGCCGTCCTCGAGCGAGACGGCTACTGCTGCCAGGTGCGCGGACCGCAGTGCGCCGGCCATGCCGTCGAGGCAGACCACATCCGAGCCGTCGCCGAAGGCGGCGCGCCCGCTGATATTCGGAACGGGCAGGCGATCTGCCGACCATGCCACCTCGCCAAGACCGCGGCCGAAGGCCAGCGCGGCGCGGCGCGGCGCCGCGCCGCGTCGAGAATCCCCGTCGAGAGCCACCCCGGAGCCATCGGAGCCTCCGCGCGCGGCCCGGCGCGGCCGGACACCGGCGAGGGGTGGGGGGTACCCCGAACGGGCCGCCCGCCCTGTCGCTTCGCATAGCACTCCACGCCATGCGTGCGCCCGTCCTGGGTTTTGGGGCGCCGCGCCGCACCGATTCCACCCCAGCGCCCGGGAGGCGCGCTCCATCCAGACCCTGGAGGTCATCGCGATGGCGAAAGTGACTGCACCCCGCAATCTGTCGGCCGCCGGCCGCAAGCTGTGGACGACGATCACGACGCAATACGAGCTGCGGGCCGATGAGCTGCGCGTCCTCGAGGACGCATGCCGCGAGGCGGACCTGATCGACGTGCTGAACGCCGAGGCGAAGGGCGCCGATCTGGTCGTGCAGGGCTCGACCGGCCAGCCGGTGATTAATCCGCTGATCTCGGAGCTTCGCCAGCACCGCAGCACGCTGGCGGCGCTGTTCCGTCAGCTGAAATTGCCCGACGAGACCGACACCGCCGCGAGCCGGAGCTCGCAGGCGCGCGAGGCGGCGAACGCTCGCTGGTCGCGCCGTGGCGCGTAGCCGCATCTCCCGCGCGCGCACGGACGATGACGAGTACCGCGAGATCATCGCGTGGTACGAGGATCTGCTCGAGGACACCGCGCCGCCGACCGGGCTGACATGGGAGCCGGTCAAGATCGGCCCGACGTGGCAGCGGACGGATTCGGGCTGGCTGCTGCCGGAGATCACGCTCGGCTGGGATGTCATGGCGTGGTGCGGGAAGTGGTTGCGCGACAAGCACGGCCACGCGTGGCAGTTCACCGCCGAGCAGGCCAGGTTCTTGCTCTGGTTCTACGCCCTGGACCAGGCGGGGGACTTCCAGTTCCACTCTGCGGTACTGCAACGCCTCAAGGGCTGGGGCAAGGATCCGCTCGCCGCGTGCGCGGCGGCCGCGGGCTGCTACGCCCCGGTCACGTTCGACCACTGGGGCGACGGCGGCGACCGCCCGGTCGGGCGCGACGAGCCGAACGCCTGGGTGCAGGTGCTCGCGGTGTCGCAGCCGCAGACCAAGAACACGATGAAGCTGTTCCCGAGCCTGATCAGCCCGGAAGCCAAGGCACGATACGGAATTCAGATCGGCAAGGAGAACGTCTACGGGCTCGGCGACACCCGCCACATCGAGGCCGTGACCTCCTCGCCGCTGGCGGTGGAGGGCGGGCGCCCGACGCTGGTGATCCGGGCCGAGACACAGAACTGGTTGACCGCGAACGGCGGCCACGAGATGGCCGGTGCCCTGGAGGGCAACGCTGCGAAGTCGGAAGGGGGTATGGCGCGAATGTTGGATATCTGTAACGCCTACCGGCCCGGTCTGGATTCGGTCGGCGAGCGCATGCGTGAGGGCTGGGAGGCCACGCAGGGCCCCGATGCCCGCGCGATGGACTTCGGCCTGATGTACGACTCCCTCGAGGCACCTCCGGAGGCGCCGTTGACCGCCGAGGCCGCGCCGGATGTGGTGCGCTCGATCGCGGGCGATGCGACGTGGCTCGATACGCGGGCGGACGGCCGGATCGTGATGTCGATCCTGAACCCGGCGAACAGCCCGAACGAGTCGCGCCGCAAGTGGTTCAACCAGGTCACCGCGGTCGCGGATGCCTGGGTGGATCCGCAATGGTTCGATGCGTGCCCGGGCCGCGGGGATCGGTTCGAGGCGCGCGATCGGGTGGTGCTGTTCCTGGACTGCTCGAAGTCCGATGACGCTACCGCTCTGGTCGGCTGCCGTATCTCCGATGCGTTCGTGCAGACGGTCGGTATCTGGGAGCGGCCGCCGCAGTTGAAACGGTGGGTTGTGGACCGTGAGGACGTCGACAACCGTCTGCGTGACGCCTTCGACCTCTGGGACGTGGTGGGTTTCTGGGGCGATCCGTCCGGCGCCAAGGACGATGAGACCGGCGAGTCGTATTGGGACGGCAAGCTGGACGAGTGGGGACGCCGGTGGGGTGATCGCCTGGTGCTGCCCGCGGTGAAGAGTGGCGATCATGCACACAGGGTGAGCTGGGATATGCGCTCGCCGACACATCTGAAGCTGTGGACCGAGGAAAACGGCCGCTGCCTGACCGAGATCAAGGAACGCCAGTTTCGATGGGACGGTCACATCATCTTGAAGCAGCATGTGCGCAACGCGCGCCGGCGCCCGAATCAGTTCGGCGTCGGAACAGGCAAGGAGCATCGCGAATCGGCCCGCAAGATCGATGGTCAGGTGGCGATGGTGGGCGCGAAGCTGATGCGCCGGATGTATCTCGCGGCCGGCATCCGAGAACGCAGTAACCAGGCGATGTTCGTGGGCCGTCGATGACCACTCCGGCCCCGGCATTCGATACGCAGCCGGACAACACGCAGTCCGCGGCCCTGCGGCTGCTGACGTTCGGCGGTTACGGGCAGGTCCGGCAGAAGTCGACCCCTGCGAAAGCGTTGTCGCCGGCGGATGCGGTCAGGGTGGTACTCAACATCTTGGGGGGTGCGAAGGCGTGGGAGTGGGAGCGGCTCAAGCGGATCAGTCTGGCGATGAAACCGCACCGCGAATTCGGGCAGCTCGGCATGGAGATTCCCGTCGATGCCCCGGAGGCGATGCGCAAGCTCGCGATGAAGGCGCAGGCGAACTATCTGCCGCTGGTGGTGCAGACGTTCTCGCAGGTGATGACGGTCCAGAACTACATTTCCGGTTCGACGAACGAGACCGGCGGCGCGTGGCAGTACTGGCAGCGCAACCAGATGTCCGCACGCCAGCAAGGTCTGCACGAGTCGGTGCTGAAGTTCGGTGCGTCGTACCTGAAATGCCTGCCAGGAACGAACGGCCCTGTGATGAAAGGTGTTTCACCGCTGGACATGACCGCGGTGTACGACGATCCCGTCAATGATCCGTGGCCGATGTTCGCGATGCAGCTGGACCGCCGTCGGATCTACTTGTACGACAGCGCTTTCGAATACGTGCTGGGCATGGACAACATTCCGACGAGTTCGTTCGGCTATCCGTACTGGCAGAACGTGACCAATGTGGCCTTCATTCAGGCGAATTACCACGGGGCGGGCGTGTGTCCGGTGGTGCGCTATCGCGATCGGATGCTGCTCGAGGGTGAGGAGCAGTACGGGATCGTCGAGCAGCTGATCGACATCCAAGAGCGCATCAATGAGACCAACTTCGGTTTCCTTGTCGCCCAATACTTTTCGGCGTTCCGGCAGCGGTACATCATGGGATGGTTCCCGGAGACCGAGCAGGAAGCGCTGAAGGCCACGGCCGCGGACGTCTGGCTGTTCAAGGATGCGGACGTCAAGGTCGGCCAGTTCGAGGAGACCGATCCGGCGTTCTACAAGGCAGGCAAGCTCGACGCGCTGCAGGATCTCGCCGCGATCGGCCAGTTGCCTGCGCAGAACCTGCTCGGCGGCGACGGGATCTCCAACATCTCCGCCGACGCCCTGGCGGCGCTGGAGGAAGGCAAAACCCGCAAGGCCGATCAGATCACGACGTCCCTCGGCGAGAGCCACGACCAGGCGCTACGCCTGTGCTGTCATCTGGATGGCGACGAGGAAGGCGCATCGGACTTCGCCGCCGCGGTGAAGTGGAAGGACGCGACGGCCAGGGCACTGTCCGCGACCGTGGATGCTCTCGGGAAAATGGGTCAGATGTTGGGCGTACCGGATGAGCTTCTGTGGGAAGACATTCCGGGCTGGGACAACCAGAAGGTCGACCGCGCGAAGTCCCTCCGCGAGGCTGCGAACAAGGACGAGCTCGAGGCGCTGTTGCTTCAGTCCGCTCAGGCCGCACCCGCCGTGGAGCGCGGGCTGCAGGCGGCCGAGGCCGCCGACCCGGATGCGCAGGCGGGCCAGTGACGAATCCGCAGCAGCCGGGGGGCGACTATCTGGCACCGACAGCCACGGTGCTCGGTCTGGCCGCGGTCGGCCCCGGGCAGTACACCGCGGCGCAGGCGACGATCAGCGCGCATCTGGTCGCGTTGGCTGTGCGCGTGATGCGCAAGTTCGGGATTCCGCTGTCTGATCAGGCGCGCCGCCAGATGGCGCGCCGCATGTACGGGCCCGTACAGCAGGCGCGCGTCACGTCGTACGCGCTGGCTGTGCGCAGCATGGAGTATGCAGCGCGCGCGGCCGACGAGCCGCTGCCGACGCTGGCACCCATTGCGCCGTACACGCCCGACGCCCTCGAGGTGCTGCTGCAGGATGCGACAGCGCCGCTACTGAAAGCGATCCAGGCCGAGGCCGCGGGCGCACACCCGTCGCCGGTGACGATCCTGGACCGGCGCACCGGTATGCCGATCCCGATCCGGGATCAAGACCACGATCCCGGATCCGGCCGCGTCATCTACCGCATCGGCGAGACCGCCGGGGCCGCGGCGGCGCGGCATGCACACCACGCTGGCCGAGAAGCCGTGCAGCGCACCGCCGATCGTTCCGGTGAAGAGATCGGTTGGGCGCGCGTGACCACCTCGGCGAAACCGTGCGCCTTCTGCATCATGTTGGCTTCGCGCGGGCCCGTCTACCGGAGTGAGAAGACCGCCGTGTACCGCAAGAGCGACATGGGCGCCTACCACAACCACTGCCAATGCCGTGCCGTACTGGTCTACCGCGGCAAGGCGTGGGCCGGTCAAAGCGCCTTCGAGGACGCAGACCGGTTGTGGCGCACCGCGACCGCCGGACATCGCGGCCCCGCTGCGCTCGCTGCGCTGCGTCGCACGCTGGCCGCGCAGACCCGCAACGCCCTCGCGGCGTAGAGACTTCCGGCCCTGGTGGCCGCACGGAAGAAACACCCATCGAGGCCCTGGAGGCCACACAGTATGACCGCACCCGACCCGACGCAGCCCGACCCGACGCAGCCCGAACCAACCACGCCGAACGAGCCGATACCCGAGCCTGTGATTGCCCCGGAGGCGCCGCAGGACGACGAATCGAGCTTGCCCCCGTGGGCGCGGGAGAAGCTCTCGAAGGTCCAGAGGGAGGCGCAGAACTTGCGCACCCGTCTGCACGAAGTCGAACCGCTGGCGGCCAAGGCCCGCGAATTCGAGGAAGCGCAGAAGACGGAGATTCAGCGAGCGACCGAGCGAGCTGCCGCCCTGGAGGCGCAGCTGGCCACGACGCAGCTCGAAGCCGAGCGCAACGCCCTGGCGGCGCAGCACTCGATCCCGCCGACGCATTTCAAGTTCATCGTCGGCAACACCGCGGAGGAGCGCGCCGAGTCCGCGAAGGGCGTCGCGGAGATGCTCGGCGCGGCGGCGGCTCCGCACGTTGTGCCGCCGCCGAGCAACCGGCCGACGCAGGCTCTGCAGCCCGGCGCCGCGCCTCCTGCACCGGACACCCCTGCGACGACCTATCCGTCGTGGTTCCTACCCAAGCCCCCGCGCGGGGGCTGAACCCCCGAGGAGGGGGGACATTATGAGCAATGAGTGCATCCCTCTGTATGAGGGAAACACCATCACCGTGCTGTCGACGACAGCACTGAACGGCAGCCGATTCGTCGGCGCGCCCTCTGGTGGTGTGGATTCCGTTACCGGCTGCCTTCAGGCTGGCCTGCCCGCCTACGGCGGGCCCGTGATCGGCGTCGCCGGTTACGACGCGCCCGCGGGCGTCGTGGTTCCGGTGCTGCGCGCCGGTTCGATGCTTGTGGTCCCTGTGATCGCCGTTGCGACGGTCACCGAGGATCAGGTGCTGCAATGCGACGCCACCGGCGGCGTGCTGCCGGTCGTCGACGAGTCGGAAATTCAGGTCGTCACCATCCTGGGCGCGCCCACGGGCGGAACGTTCACCCTCAGTTTCGGTGGACAGACCACGAGCGGACTCGCGTACAACGCGACTGCCTCGACGATTCAGACTGCGGTGCAAGGGCTTTCGTCCATCGGATCGAGCAATGCGACCGTGACCGGTAGTGCGGGCGGTCCCTGGACTGTCACGTTCGCCGGATCGCTGGCCAACACCAGCGAGCTTTTGATCACTGACAACCCCGCGAGTCTGACCGGCGGCACCACGCCGTCGGTGGTTGTGACCGAGTCTCAGCGCGGCGGGTTCGGCGTGCGCGTCGGCGTGGCCTGGGGTTCGGCTACCACCGGCAATCCGGTGCTTGTCGCGCTGAACGCCAGCGGGAACTAGGAGAGGGGCGCAAGCCATGGCTACCACTGCACCGATTTATTACCCCCTCGGCCCGGCTACCGTCGACGGCCCCGACATCACGCTCGATGTGATGTTGAACGAGCCGACCCGGATCACGAGCTATCTGCAGGACATCAGCCTGCAGAACTTTTTCGCGGACAAGATTTTCAGTCCCGCCGGCGGGGTCGAGGGCGGATCGGTCATCTACGACCAGATCACCTACAACGACCTGTACCCGACCAACGACGTGCAAGACGTCGCGCCCGGTTCGGAGTTTCCGAACCTGTCCGCGACGCGCCCCACGCCGCTGGTGGCGACTCCTGAAAAGTTCGGTGGCTTCTACAAGGTCACCGACGAGGAGAAGAGGCGCGACAACCCTGTCGTGATTCAGCGCATGGGTGTGAAGGTGATGAATGCCATCACCCGCAAGATCAACACCCGGGCTCTGGCGTCGCTGGCCGCGTCCCTGGCTCAGACCGGCGGCGCGACAACCATGAGCGGCGTCAACTGGGCGGCGACCATCACCGGCGGCGCGAGCCAGACCACCAATCAGGATTGGCCCGCCGCGGACTTCAGCAAGGCGCAGCTGATCGCGGATCAGACCGAGTTGGGCTATGTCTTCGATCTGTGGATCGTCAACCCGCAGCAGAAGGCCCAGTTCAACCAGGTCTATTCGGGTGTCGGTGCCGCACAGCAGCAGTTGGAGAGCTACGGCATCACCATGTACGCGACCAACCGGTGCCCGCCCGGGCAGGCGTATGCGGTCTCGACTGGCCGTGTCGGCCATATGTTCATGGAGGTCCCGCTTTTCACGGAGACCTGGCGCAAGCCCGAGAACCAGTCCTACTACGTGCAGTCGAGCTGCTCACCCCTGTTCACGGTGACCGACCCCTACGCGGTCGTCGTTGTGACCGGGCTCAACGGGTAGCGCACCCCCCCCAGGAGAGGCACATGACCACAGCTGCGCAGGATTGCGCCGAGCGCGTCGTCAAGATCGGTTTGGCGACCTACCGCAACGAACACAACCGCACCACCTACGCCCAAATGCATGCGACCGTCCGGATCCATCCGGACGACGTGGAGCACTTCGACCGGTTGAACCATCCTCCGAAGATCGGGGCAATCCTGGATCCCATGCCGGGCATAGAGGACGTTCGGCGCGAGCCGACCGCGGCCGAGAGGCGCATCATGGAAGGTTTCGGGGAACGCCCGATCACCCACGAGGCGCAGCTGATCGCGTTGGCCGCCGCCGAACAGCAGGACGACTTCGCGGCAATCGAACGCGAGCGCGAAGTGCGGCAGCGCGTCGATGAGACGCTGCAGCAGTCCTCGATCGAGGACGAGGTGCAGCGGCGCGTCGAGGCCGAGCTCGCGCGCCGCGCGCAGGAAGCTGTCGAGGCACCGACGGCGACGAGCGCTCGGAAGCCGCGAGGCTGACGGTGGTTTCGTCCTCGTTGGCGTACGCCACGCTCGATGATCTGTCGGCGCGGTGGTCCGCGATGCCGACCGACGAGGCGTCCGAGACGATGGCGACCACGCTGCTCGGGGACGCGAGTTTCTGGTTGCGCCAGTGGTTCCCGGTCGAGACGGCGCAGATGGACGCCGGGCAGCTCGATCCGACCGGCGCGGTGATCCTGACGTGCACGATGGTCAAACGCGCCCTGGTCAACGCCATGAATATCGGCGTGGCCAGCGCGACCGACACCCAGGGCCCGTACACCACGACGCGGGCGTTCTCGAATCCTGATGGTGCGCTGTACATCACGTCCAACGAGCGCACCCTCATTCAGGGCGGCGGCCGGATGGCGGCCAAGTCGATGACGATGGGATCGCCGCCGCGGGTGGCGTGGCATCACACCTCGATCAACGCGCCCGGGCCGAGTTTGTGGCCGGCCGCGCAGGTGTGGCCTGAGCAGCGGTTCCCGTTCCTGGAAGACGAGCCGCAAGCACCATGACGCAACCCGTTTCCGGCGGCCAGAGGATCACCATCACCCGGACGCCGAAAGACCAGTACGGCAACCCATCCGGTGATCCGTCGTCCTGGCCGATCGACAACGCCCTGTTCTGGCAGGACGAGGTGACCTGGGACATCACCCGTCGCAACACGAGCATCGTTGTCGGCTACGTGTCGGTGCCTCGTGGTAGCGACATCGCGCAGGCCGACGAGGTCACCCTCGCCGACGAGCGCACTTTTCTGGCGATGGCCGCCCCTGAATGGGATCAGAACCATCCGCTGTCCGCCGCTCCCAATGGCTACATGGCGGTCCGGGTGAGGGGGGTGTTCTGAGTGGAGAACGTGAACGTTCCAGGCGCACAGGGCGGTGACAATCCGTTCGTGACGCAGTACCTCAAGTCGTCCGACGCGAAGAAACTCGTTGCGCGGCAAGGCAACCGCCTCGCGAGCATCTACCGAGCGAGTGTGCACAAGCGCACGGGTCGCCTGGCGGCGTCGACCACGGTCACCGTCGTGATGGGCGGCCGCAAGGCGGACCGCTGGGAAGCGCATGTCACGGTAACCGCGCCGTACGCGGCCAGCCACGAGTTCGGCACCGAGTTCGACGCTTTTGTCGCACGCTCGGCGAGCACGCCTAGCGCGCATCCGAGGCGTGAACGCGATCTGCGGGCTTACCACGAGTTGTGGGACAGCCTCAAGGCAATGGACTGGTCGTGACGCTCACGTTCCCGGACTGGTACGTCGGTGGCATTCCGACGGTCGACAAGGTCACGGCGAACCTGCTGCAGCCGTACCTGAGTCAGGTCGGCCCTGTCGCGCCGACGGCGTGGTGGCAGCTGCCTCAGGCGTACGGCGGCCAGCTGCCACTGGTGTGGTGTTTCCGCAAGCCGGGCGCGCTGGACATCACCACGCTGAGGGATCACGCCATCGTCTACGTGGGTGTGATCGCGGCGACTCCTGATGACGACTGGTATCTCTACGAGTATTGCCGCCAGATGCTGATCGCGTGCCGTGACGGTGTCACGGTGACGATGCCGCCGGACCTGTGGCATCCGGATCCGTGGTCTGTGTTCGTCGATCACGTCGAGGAGCTCGAGGGCCCTGAACAGGTCGAGGAGATGAACCCGATGTTGCGGTTGACACCGGGGATGTTCCATCTCAGCCTGCGGGCCCCGGATTCGGTCCCGGACTACCGAGTCCTGTTGGGCATCCGCTAACCCACTTCATTCCGTCCGTGTCCTCTTGGGCCACGGCATATTTCCGTGCCCGAATCCCGGGCGTTAGGAGCACATGATGACCACCGAGACTCTCAACTTCACGACCATCAAGGGCGCAATCACCGCGCTGCAGATCGGCGCGATCGACATGGCGCTGTTCCTCGCGGTCGGCGATTCGCTGGCACTGCCGACCGCCTACGCGGTGCAGTCGGGGGACCTGGCCGGCGACCTGGCGGCGCTCCCCGCAGGTTTCTGCCCGGTGGGGATCATCGAGAAGAAAAGCGGCGCGGCGCTGCAGAATACGATCACGGTCACCTCGACCGAAGGATACGGATACCAGGAGGCCACGCGCCTCATCCGCAAGTCCCGCGAGGTGACGATCGACTTCACGATGCTGCAGACCGGGCTCATGCAGCTCGGCCTGTACTGGGGCGTCGATTTCACCGGCATTGTCGCGGATGAGACCACTGGTGAGGTGAACTTGCCGATCGCGGAGACCGCTCTGGATCTGGAATACCGCGCGATCATGATCGGCAAGGACGGCGCGGCAGGCAAAGAGGTCTACACGATTTATGACGGGCCGCGCGCGACGGTCAGCAAGAACGGAAAAGTGCAATGGAACGATGACATGGTTCAGAGCTATCCGGCCACGCTCACGTTGATGTTCGACAGCGACTACAACTACGCGGTGCGGCCGTCGTTCTGCGGTCTGGGCTGGTTCAACTCGCTGGCCGCGCTGGCGGGTTTCATGCCGCAGAGTGCCGTCCAGACCATCACCTTGACCGGCATCCCGACCGGCGGAACTTTCACGGTCAGCTTCGATGGCCAGACCACTTCCGGTATCGCGTACAACGCTGCGGCCTCGGCGGTGCAGTCGGCGCTGCAGGCGCTCTCGACTATCGGGGCGGGCAACATCACGGTGGCCGGTAGCACCGGCGGTCCGTACACCGCGACCTTCGGCGGCGCGCTGGCGAATATGCCTGTCTCGTTGATGACAGGCTCGGCGGCCAGCCTTACCGGCGGCACGTCTCCGGGTGTGGTCATCGCCCAGACCACCGCCGGCGAGTACTAACCAACCGATCTGCCGCCCGCGCCTCCTTCCACTGGGCGCCCGCGGCTTTCGCATCTTCAAGGAGTCGAATTGCCCACCACCCGCGCCGCGAAGAACGATGACGATGACCGCGGTCCGACGTACTTCGAGCTGATCACCGAAATCGACGAGGAGGATCTGCCGAAGCCGATCCAGGTCAAGGCGTCTGCAGGTGCCAAGTCGTTCATCGTGCAGCCGATGAACGCCAAACGTTTGTTCGACATGCGCGCAGCGATCAAGGCAAACGATACGAATGCCTATGAGCACGCGGTGCTGGGGGATGCGTTCGATCCGGCGATGGCTATGTACGGTATGAAGCCGCGCGAGTTCTGGATGAAGTTCGTGCGCCAGGTGGAAGACCACTTCTATGGCCGCGGGGCGTCGACGGCGGCCGCGCCGGGAAAATAGCGGGCCTCGCCGGCCTGATCGATTTCATCGAGGACTACTGGACCGAGATCGACGGCGACTTTCAGCTGAATCTGCATTGCGATGCGCTCGACTGGATTCGCCGGAAACGCCCGTGGCAGCAGTTCTTTCGTCTCGTCGAGCGCCTGGATGCGGGCTCGGCGTACTACTCGCGATTGCTCGATGACGAGGAGCTCGCCGAGTGGCAGGAGAAGCGGGCGGCGCAGCGTGAGGCGCAGCGTGAGGCGGAAGGCCTTCCGGATGCCCCATCTCGTCCGCCGCTGCTCGGTTTCACCACGTTGCATCACACGCTGTACGACCTGATCGATACCACCCGGGCGATCGCTGCTGCCGATCCGTCGCAGGTCAAGGCGTGGCCGCGGCCGGAGACGGCACGCGAGCGGCTCCGTAAGAGGGCCAAGGCGCAGAGCCATTACGACGTGATCACCAAGGCCATGGGGCGCCCAGTCCCGCTATTCGCACCGAGGGGGTGATACATGCCTGACTTTCAAGCTGGCAGTGCAAGCGTCCGAATTGGAATAGATATGCGCCAATTCGACCGCGATCTCGAAGGTGAGCTGAAGGCTCGCGACGTCGAACTCGCTATCGGGATCAAGCCGTCTGATACGGCCATGGCGGATCTGCAGACCAAGCTCGACGCAATGTCGAAGGCGGCTGACCTGCACGTCACGGTCGGGATCCGTACCGATACTGCCGCGGCGACAACGGAAATGGAGGCGTGGCGCGCGGAGCAGGATCTGAAGCCGCTGCATCAGCGCGTCGCGGTAGACAAGGACTCGGTTGCGGGTGCGAAGTCCGATATCTCCAAGGCACGCAGCGACATAGCCAAAGCCTTCGGCGAGTTCGGTTCCGGTGCACAGCTTTCACTCGGCACCATCGCCATCCAGGGCATCCCGGGCGCTATCGCCGGACTGCTGTCAGTGGCCGACGCAGCGGCCAAGGCCTCGCATGCGGTCGCGCTGATTCCGGCGATCGGCTTCGCCGGGGGCGCCGGTGCGGCAGCTCTGGCCACCGGCATCCACGGCATCCCCGACGCGCTCAAGGACTACACGTCCCTGGACAAGGACCCGAACGCGACCGCGCAGAAGCAAGTCGACGTCTCCAACGAGGTCACCGCGGCGCAGTCCCGGCTACGGCTCGAGCAGACCAACCTCACCGACACCATGCGGACCGAGTCGCGCGCGATCCGGGACATGAACGATGACTTCACCGCCTCGAAATTGGCGACCGACGGTGCGGCGCTGAGTGCGTCGGAGGCGGCCAAGCGGCTGACGGAGGTCATGCATGATCCGACGGCCGACGCGGACACGCGCAAGCAGGCGCAGCTGGACTCGCAGGAGGCTATCGGCCGGCTCACCCAGCAGCAGAACAAGCAGCAAGACCTGACGCAGGACACTGCGCGCGCGAACGCTCTCGGCGTCGACGGCTCGAGGCAGGTTGTTGCCGCGATGCAGCAGGTCACCGACGCTGTTAACGAGGTGGCGAAAGCTGAGAACGCTCTGAAGCGCGGCGGCGCGATGGCGGATCTTGACGCCGCGCTGGCGAAGCTCTCACCGAACGCGCGGGCCCTCGTCGAGGAGTTCCACTCGCTGTCTCCGGAACTGCAGGATATCCGGCGCTCGTCGCAGGATGCACTGACCAACGGTCTGGCCGCGGATTTCGGCGCGCTGGCGACTACCCAGCTGCCGAACGTGAAAACCGGGCTGACCGAGATCGATGCGGCGATCAACACGGGCTTGCGTTCATCGCTGCACGAGTTGTCCACGGCAGGCGAGCAGGTCGATTTTGGTGTGTCCCTGCACAATACGGCGTTGGGGTTTGAGAACGCCGCGGGCGCGGCCGCGCCGCTGACGCACGCGATGACCACCCTGGTCACGGTCGGCACCGGCTTCTTTCCGGTATGGGGCGAAGGGCTCACGCACCTCGGCGAGGAATTCGATTCCTTGGTCACCAAGAGCGCCGGTAACGGCAACCTCGTGACGTGGATCCAGGAGGGCGATACCGCGATCAAGGAGCTCGGCACCGGCCTTGATCATGTGGGCTCGTCGGTGGCATCGGTGTTCCGGGCCGCGGCCGACGAGGGTAGTGGCCTGCAGGGGTTCGACGATTGGTCCTCCCACATATCGAGTTTCCTGAAAAGCGTTCAGGGACAAGATGATCTGCAGACATTCTTTATGGACGGGAGAAGCGAGCTCGAGAAGTGGAAGCCCGTCCTCGAGGACATCCCGGCCATCGTGAAGCAGGTCGTGGACGTGACGCGGACATGGTCCGACCTGACGATGCCGTTCCTGAAGACCACGGCCGATCTGCTGGGTCAGCATCCGATCCTGCTCGAAACTGTCCTGCTGAGCTACCTGCGCCTGAAGACGGTGTCTCCGATCCTGGACGGTGTCAAGGCCGGATGGGGCGCGATCGCAAAGTCGATGGATGCGGTCAATAGCAAGAGCGACGACTCCGGTACCGGAGCGGCATCCAAGAATGCCGCGACGTCCGCGCTGGCGGTGGAAGCGGCGACTTTACGTGTGGCGCAGGCGAAAGCGACGGAAGCGAGCACGCAGGACCGCCTCGCGATCGCTACGCGCCGCGCCGCTGTGGCACTGGAGAACTCCGGCGCGGACTCGATCGCGTACGAGGCCGCGGCCGCCCGGGTGGCAGCAGCGAACCGGACGATCGAAACGTCGGCCGCCGCGACCGAGCTCGCCATCAAGCGGCTCGACGTCGCTGAAGCGGGCACCGCGACAGGAGGGGGTTTGAGCGAGGAGGAGTCGCAGGTCGGCCGATTCGCGAAACTACGCGGAGCCGCTCAGGGTGTCATGGGGCTGCTCGGCGGCCCGTGGGGTATCGCGATGCTGGCCGGCGGCGTGGCCGTCACCGGATTCGTCTCCAGCGTGGATGCGGGAACCCAAGCGGTACAACGCTTTCAGGATCAATCGCGTGAAAGTGCGACTGCTGCAGCAGATTTACAGAAGGCGGTCCAGACGTCCGGCGGCAAGCTGGACCCCTCGGTGCTGGACCAGGAAACCCAGTCGATCACGCAGCTCCGCACCCAGATGGAGGCCAACGCCAAGGACACCCCCGGATGGATGGACACGATCACGGCGTCGTATGCGAGCGTCTTTTCCGAGATCAGCGGTGGCATCGGTAAGGGCGTCGCGGCGAATGAAGATTTGCGTGAGTCGACGGACGCGACCAGTAGTGCAGTGAAGGCCGCGTTCGGCGATCTCGGTCTTTCTGACCAGCAGCTCGCCGACACTGTGAGCGGCAGTCAGGGTGCGTTCGATTCGGTCGAGCAGCGCCTCGAGGTGATGGGCGCGGGCGGCGAAGACGCGGCGGCGAAGCTGCGCGACCTGCGCGGCGAGCTCGGCCAGGACCAGGCCGACGCAGCAGACGCCGTCGGGCAGGCATTCCAGAAGATCGGCGACACGGCACAGACGGCTGCGGATTCGGTGGGCGATTTGACTGCCGCGATGGATGCGCAGTGGAAGAAGGCCGACGCGATCCCGGATCTGGAACTGGGAGCGGCACAAGATCTCAGCGGTGTGGCGCGCGGTATCGGGGGCGACAACGGCACTCCGACAATACTGTCGGACGGCTCTATCGACATGACTTCCCAGGCCGGGCAGACGCTGCAGGCGAACATGGACACCTGGGAGAAGGGCTACGACAAGGCCACCGAGAAGGCCAAGCGCCTCGCCGTGCAGTCTCATGAGACTGCCCAGCAGCAGAACGCCGATGTGCAGTCCGCCGGAGCCACCTATATCCAGAAGGCCGAGTCGGATCTCGCGGCGGCCGGGATACCGCAGCCAGCACTGGATCGTCTGTTCGCGAAGGAGCAACGCACCACCGGCCAGTTCAACTCGCAATTCAACGCCGACACGAGCGGCGCCATGTCCGCCCTCGATCAGCTGCAAGCGCAGGTCGATCTATACAAGAACGACATCACCGGCATCCCGGCGCCCCTGCAGCTACGCAATTTCATGGCCAACCCCAACGATCAGTCTTGGCATCCGCAGATCCCGACCACACCCCCGGCGCCTCCTGCGCAGAACTGGCAGGGTCTGCTGCCGCATGCGGAGGGCGGCGAGATCACCGGCGGCATCCCGGGCAAGGACTCGGTGCCGCTCATCGGCATGCCGGGCGAGCACATGCTCGACACCGACGACGTCACCCGGCTCGGTGGTCAGCCAGGCGTCTACCGGCTGCGGGCCGCGTTGAAGCACGGTGCCGTCCCGCACTACGACGTCGGCGGCGCGGTCACCGCGCAGCCGGCCTCGGCGGCGAACCGCGCGCAGCAGCTCGAGCAGTACGCGCAAGGGCTGGCCGGCCTGCCGTATGGCGGCGAGTGGGACTGCTCGGGCCTGCAGAGCCATCTCGCCCTCGAGGCTGTCGGGCTATCCCCGGATTCGGGCCGCATGTCCACCGCCAACGAGGGCGATTGGGTGAACGCCCTCGGCTTCAAGACCGGCCTCGGGCGGCCCGGCGATTTCCAGCTGGGCTGGATAAACGACCCGAGCATGCCGGGCGGTGGCCACACTGCATCGACGCTGCCCAACGGCGTCGACACCGAGTCCAACGGCGATGCCGGTGTCCAATACGGCGGCAAGGCGATCGGCGCGTTGAACGGCCTGTTCAACCAGCACGCTTACCTGTCGATGGGCACCGGCGCCGGGATCGTCTCCACTAACGGCGACTCGACCGCGAATGCGGACACCACTACCACACAGAACGTGCTGTTTCCGCAGACGGCACTGCCGGGTGCGATGTCGGATGAGCAGATCGACGTGTTGCAGCAGCGTGCGGCGGTCGATAGCGCCAACTCCGAACGTAACCAGATCTATGCGGATCCGAAATCGACGGCCGCGGATAAGAAGGCAGAGGACCTGAAATACGACAAGGCCGCCAATGCGTACGGCAAAGCGCTGCAGCAGCAGGGATCCGGCGGCGCGGCGACCTTGTTCTCGGCGCAGGGGGCGGGTCAGGCACTGGGTATCGGCCTGGGCACCGTCATCGGGTCGGCGATCGGTGCGTCGATCCCCGGCGGCCCGGGGCAGGCAGCGAACGCTGGCCTCGGTGCCACCTTCGGGGACAAGTTCGGTGGCCAGCTGGGGAGCACTCTGGCCGGAGGGGTGCTGGGCATGTTCGGGCTGGATCAGTCGGTCCTTTCGTCCTCGAATTCGTGGAATCAGGCGTTCCAGAAGGGTATTGGCGATGCGGGCGCGGGCCTGCCCGGCAGCTCGCTGGGCTATATGTACACCCCGCAGAACCTCCCGGAGTCGGTCGTCACGGTGACTCCGCAGGCCGCGGCCCCGACCACGCCGGGACTGGCGGGTGCGGCCCCGTCCGCGTCGACGTCCTCGGGTGCGGGCGGGGCGACCACGCCGCAGGCCGCGGTGCAGAAGGCGGTGGCCGGGGACGGCTGGAACACGGGCCCGGAGTGGGATGCCCTGAACCAGTTGATCACCGGCGAATCGTCCTGGAATCCGATGGCGTCGGCCGAGCCCGCCTCGGATGCGTTCGGGCTGTTCCAGTTTCTCTCGACGACCTGGGGGACGGTCGGCGGTCAGATCACCTCGGACCCGTACCAGCAGGCCGTTTACGGTGAGCGGTACATCAAGCAGAAGTATGGCGACCCCGAGAGCGCGCTCACATTCTGGGAGAGCCAGAACCCGCATTGGTACGACGACGGCGGTATCGCTGACGGTACGGGCCTGATGGCGAAGAAGGTACTTCAGCCCGAGCGTGTTCTCAGCCCGCAGCAGACCGACAGCTTCGACCGGCTCGTGGCCACGCTGGACCGCGGGTCCGGCTGGACGTCCCGCTCGTCGTCGGCCGCGCCCGCGTGGGGTGCGACGGCGACGCTGCCGCAGCCGAGCGGCGACACCCATCACCACTACGGCTCAACGGTCAACGCCGGGACGGTGGTCAACGCGGACGAGTTGACGAGCATCTTGAACAGGCAGCAGGCGATGGCGCAGCTCGGCGCGATGGCGGCGATGCCGGGATGAGCGACTACCTGCGGTTCACGCTGATCGGTGCGACCGGGCGCGAGTGGGACCTCACGCGGTCGAGCCGTGAAGGTGTCGAATTACGTACGGGCGCACAGCAATTCATTGACGCACCCGCGAAAACCTTCTGGATCAAATCGGTGTACGGCCAGACCTATCAGGGGTTTCAATGGGCCAGACGCGAGCCGACATTCGCTGTGACGATCGCAGGCAAGACGGCTGACCGGTGGGAGCAGCTGGATTCGGATTTCCGTGATGACCTGGGCATGTACAACAACACGTTCTCGATCCGAGCCGAGACGGGAAGCACGTCCCGGACGCTGTGCATGCGTCTGCTCGAACAGCCCGAGGCGTACACCAAGGGTGATTGGGAGGGCAAGGACCCGCACCTGTTCCGGGCCTCGACCCTGGCGATCCCGGCGGCATGCGAGTTGGGATTCTGGGTGGGTCAGTCCCTGGTGTCCCCTCCGTGCACATTCTCGACCGGCAATGGCACCCAATGGATTCCGGTAGTCAATTACGGCGATGTGCCGATCTGGTTGACCTGGAATCTGCCCGCACCGGGTACCTGGACGGTCCCGGATTACTCGTGGGGGCAGGAGGAGGAGTTCGGGTATGTAAATGGTGAATGGGCTACGCGCACAGTCACATTGAGTCCACTGACGAGCGGTGAGGATCTGGTGCTGAACACCGATCCGAACACGAAGCAGATGATCGCGGCCAACGGCGACCCCGTGCAACAGAGAAACGGCGGCATCCAACTCATTTTCCCCGTGGCGCCGAAGACGCCTCCCACGCTGGTCCCGCTCGAGCTGGTCGGCGGTAACGCAGGCGCGACAGCGTACGTCACCTGCCCGAGCTGGTTCTCGCGGCCGTGGGGGGTTTCGCTGTGACCGCACTCCTGGATGTCGACTGGCTGACCGTCGACGACATACCCGATACATGGGCCGAGTGCGAGCAGATCCGGCAGCAGCGCGTCGCATGGCGGCAAGCCCCGCCGAACGTCCGCATGTGGACGAATCCCGCGGATGGATTCGAAGACGACGGGGTCGCGTTCGTCGGCTCTTGCGCCGACAACGTGAGCGGGTCGTTCCCGTGGCGCAATAAGATCACCGACCCGGGCACCGGCACGCTGAGGCTGCGCACCGATCACCCTGTTGCGCGATGGCTGTTTCAGGTCGCGATCACGACGGACAACTCGATCACCAAGGCCAACACGATCATCACCGTCGATCATATGGGCGGCACAAAACGCTGGTCGGGGCTGCTGAAGAATTGGAAGCTCGTCAAGGATGCATCCGGTGTCCGCTACGTCGATTGCACATTCATCGATGATCTGCAGTATTTCCAGTACACGCTGTGCCCGCCCAATCCAGTGTTGCCTATTGAGGTCTTCCAATGGCCCAGGGACTTCCCGGTTTTCGGTCCATCGAAATGGTGCATTTCCCTCCTATACCTGCTCCAGCTGATCAGGATCAACGGCAACCTGTGGAATATCCCATCCGACCCATTCGACCTGTCCAGCTGGGATGCGCTATTCGACTGGTCGTCGTGGCAGACGTTCATTATGGCCGACCCGTTCGACCTCGATGATTCATCTTTGGACACGTTTTTCGGCGTGAGAATGGATCGCTTCGATCAAGCTGTCGCGGATTCGATGGAGGCCGCCCAGCTGACCATGACCTACCGTCGGATCCTGACCGTCGACGGCGAGACGTGCCCCGTCCCAGGCGTGCCCACCTGCCGCAACGGTGCGTGCGTGTTCCAGGTCGTCGACAATTCGGGCTACTTTGCACCGGCGGGCACCGGCACAGCGGGCGCGCTGGCCCTCGGTATCTCCCGCACCGTTACCGAGTTCCTCGAGGGCGGCATCGAGACAATCCTCGTCCCGACCACCGACGCGGAGAATATCCAGCCCGAGGAGTACTACATACCCGGTTGGCAGGGCACGATGCCCGCGTTCCCGTGGGTGTCGGTGATAGATGGCCCGTACACGTCGATCGAGACATCAGAACTCACTTACTCACCGGCCACCGCGGGATCTGTCATCGTGGGCGGCGATAATCCGCTCGCCGATAATCTGGCCAATCTGACCATCGAGGCGGTTGGCGATATCGCCGGATTTCTATTGTCCGGTGGATTTGTCGACAACGCCGGAGATATCGCCGCCTCGGTGATCTATCCGTTTATCGTCGGCACTATCGCGGCATGGGATCAGGTCACCAATAATTCGCGCGTGCACAATCTCGGCTGGGTGCATCTACCCGAAATTCTGGGTCAAGGGGCGAACAATAATTCATGGTCCCTTAGTGCGATCATGGCGTTCAGTGCGGCATTCACATTGACCGCCGCGCAGACCGCGCACACATTCACCCTGGGCGGCAGCGACGCCCACCTCCCGGGCGTGGACTACGACATCGGGACCCGCATCAGCTCAACGGATCTCGAGATCACCAACGTCTTGTTTGTGGACCAGGTCGAGCAGATGGTCCTGGCCTGGGATTACAGCCAGAACCGGCCCCCTGACTACGAGGTCCAGGTGGGCAACTCGGACGCGAAACTCACTCAGGCACAACGCATTGCGCGGCTCATGGCCAAGATGTCGGCCTACGCGAGCGACGTCGGCGTCCACCTCATCAGCTAGGAGCACACGATGACCGATCCCGATCCGGAACGCGCCGCAGGCATCGCCGCGCTGGCCCGGGTGCTGGATTCGCTGCCCGCCCGCAACGACAAGGTGCGCCCGACGCCGCTGCATCCGAAGACGCGCGAGCAGCTCGCCGAAGAGCAGTACGACCGTGGGCTGCGACTGCATCCCGAGCTGGCGATGAAGTTTCCCATCCCCGGCCGTCAGGCCCCGGGCGTCCCGGCGTACATGAGCCTGCCGCAGTGGGTGGATGCCGACCGGTACGCGCGGCACCTGCGTGACAACCCGCAGCAGGCGACCGAAGCGCCGGCGCCCGGGGCGACCCTCGAGCAGCTCCGCAAGATCTTCGAAATCACGAATCCGCAAGCGGCGGCGACGTTGCCGACGCTCGACGATGCCGAGCTCGCAGCACAGCGTGAGGAGTACGCGGCGAAGCTGCCCGGCGCGTTCGCGAAGCTGCAGCAGATCGCCGCCCGCAATCGCAATTTGCAAGGTGCCCAACAGAACCCGAGAGGAGCAGGATCGGCATGAACAAAGTGATCTCCCTGGCCGAATCGCAGCCGGCCCGCGTGTATTTCTATCCGGCGGTCGTCGCGATGGTGGCCTATCTGGCCAGCCGCGGCACTCTGGATCACGACACGGCCGACTGGATCACCAGCATCGTCGCTGCCATGGTGGGTGTCGGCGCGACCGAGAGTGTGCATGCGTCGGTCCGGCCGAAGTCGTTGCCGCAGAGCCCGGACGAGCCGCCGGCCGCACCGAAGGTCTGACCGTGCGACCTACACACTCGGAGGGGCGCCATCCCGTCGAGGTCGGTCTGCTGGCCTCGTGCGCTGCATGCGGTGTACTGCGCGTCCTCGCTGCCGCGGAGCCCAGCGTCGTACAGGCGGCAATGGGAACGTTCTGGAGCGCAGCGTGGGGTGCACTCCTGTTTGTCGGGTCTGCGCTGGCGCTGGCCGGGGTGTACTGGCCCGGCTCGCTCGAGGCGAGCTTGAACATCGAACGCGCCGGGCTGGCGGCTGTGTGCGGGGCACTCCTGGCGGCAGTCTCTGTGATCTTGTATCGGACCCCTCCGGCCGAGGGCATCGCGGCTCCGATTGTGGCCGGCATCGGTTCTGGCCTCTTAGTCCGGATTTGGCAGGTGAGCAGGGTGATTCGGCGCGCGAATGCTCGCGCCGTGGCGATCGGGATGGTGGAAGATGCTGCAGTTTTGGATACCGATGGGCGTGTCTCTTCTGGGGGCGAACGGCGCGGTCTGGGCCCTGGTCAACTGGCGGATCAACCATCAGAAAGCCCCGGTCGACAGGGCCGCGTCGTTCACCGAGATGGCCGAACGGATCGCGATCAACGCGGAAAAGGCGGCCCAGCGTGAGCACGAGGACAACGAGCGCCTGCGTCAAGCGAACGAGCGCCTGTCCGAGGAAGTGCGCGCCCTCCGCGAGGAAGTAGCGGAGCTACGTCACCGGCTCGCGCGGATGCAACAGGACGTGAGCGCGACGCGCACCGCGGTGGAACGTCAAGTCATCGCGGAGGAGCTGCACTGGCTCGGAGCCGATGCTCCCGATTTGAATCAGAATAATGACTGAAATGACTGAAAGGTCTACTGTGACAACGAGATACAAGCTCGGCAAGAAGCCCGCGCGCCCGGGCGCGGCGAAGCTGCGCCTGTCCACATATCTGCCCAAAGACACGATCAAGGGCATCCCGCCGGTATTCGGATATCAGAAGGACGTCGCTGTCTGGGGGATGCTGGGCAACGATACTGTCGGCGATTGCGCCGAGGCGGACGCATGGCATCAAACGATGCTCTTGAACAGCGAGCAGATTCCGCCGCGGTTGATCGACGTCACTGATCAGACGGCGATCCAAACATATTCCGCCGTCACGGGTTTCGATCCAAGCCAGACGGACGCGGCCGGCAACAACCCGACCGACCAGGGCACCGACGTATTGCAGCTGGCCGAGTATCGGCGCACCGTCGGCCTCACAGATGCCGCCGGCACCGTGCACCGGGTCGGCGCCTATCTCGCGCTGGACCAAGGCAACGTCTCGCAGCTGCGGGCGGCCATTTACCTTTTCGGGGGTGCCGTCAGTATCGGTGTGCAACTGCCGGATTCGGCGCAAACCCAGTTCCAGAACGGGGACGCGTGGTCGCCGGTGGCAGGTGCGCAGATCGAGGGCGGCCACTGCATTACGGGGGTCGCGGGCGACAACGACGGCAACATCGGCGTGATCACCTGGGGTGCGTTCCAGTGGATGACCAGCGCGTTTTACCGCCGATACAACGACGAGAGCATCGTGTACTTGAGCACGGAATTCCTCACGGCCAGCGTCTCGCCCGAGGGCTTCGACCTGGCTCAGTTGACCGCCAACATGGCCGAACTGCCCGCGCTGGCGGATCTCGGGGCCTGAGGTATGGGCTCTCCGCTGGGCTCGGGCGATTTCGACACCAGCGCACCGGGCGCGGTCACCGGTGGCGACGGATCGGTGTCGGCGCTCGTCAACAACACGCAGGCCAATGTCACGAGCGCGCTGCAGGCCCAGCAGCAGGCCAGCCCGGCATGGAACGGTGCGAGCGGAACGTTTTTCGGCACGATCCTGGGCGGCTTCTCGTCTGGGCCGGGCCTCGTCACTTCCGCCACCGACGATCTGCTCGCGTCCCTCTGTGACGCGATCACCGGGTTTACTAGCGGTCTCATCGACTTGTCCGGCTGGGCGACATCCCTACGTGCCGACGCGACCACCGCGTTGGACGGCACGTCCACCATCTCCACCGGCATCACGAACGAGATCACCGGCGCCCTTGCAAGCTCGCTCCCCGCGGGCGTCGCTCCGGCAGTGCAGCTGCTCAATTACACAGTGCAGGCGTCCGGCTCGACACCGTTGATCGACATCTACAACACGCCCGGCACCTGGACCGCGGCACCTGCCGCGACGACCGTGGATCTGGCGCTGATGGCGGCCTCGGGAGGTAGCGCGCAGGGCGGCATGGGCACTACCGGCGCGGCGGGCGGCGCGGGCGGCGCCGGCGGTTACAGCGTGTTCACTGGGATCGCGGTGTCGGGTTTGCCGTCGTCGTGCGCGGTCGATGTCGGTGTGGGTGGCACCGGCGGTCAGAACGCAGTGACCTCGGATCAGACCACTTTCGTCGAGGCCAACACGACGAATCTGGGATCGGTCTGGCGCATTGATAGCGGTACAGCGAGCCCTCAAGTCTTGAACGATGCCGCCGAGGCGGCGCCGATGAGCTCGGGCAGCGGCGAGAACGGCATGTGGGCGACCCGGATCGGGACCGCCCTGCTGTCGGACGACTACATCATTCAGGCCCAGCTGACGGCACCGACAAACTCCGAAGCGACCAACAATTATTCGGGCGTCTACGTCGCCGCGCCCGTCACATACGGTGCTGGCACGAAACTCGTGGTTTTCGCCGGAAATACAGGTAGCGGCTGTGGGCTTTTCACGCAGACGAACGCGCCCGCAGCTCCATATATCGCGAATGGTGCGCAGACCGGACAGACCGTCGTCGCGAGCATCGCCACCCCGTTCACTAATACGTCGCTGATCGCGCTGGGCCGAGTCGGGAATGTCTTCACCGGATATATCGACGGCGCGGCGATCGTGACATGGACCGACACGGGCAATACGGTACCTACCGGATCAGGCGACAGGGGCTGGGGTTTCGTCGTCGAGGGCAACTATCCGTCGTTTCAGCAACAGTTCGACTCGCCGGCCATCTCCACAATCGGGGCCCGTGACATCGGCGTCAACTCGCAGCCGGGCACCGACGGCGGCGACACGTCGTTCAACGGCGCCAGCTATGTGGCCACCGGCGGGACCGGCGGTGTGGGCGGCGGCATCGATTCTGGTGGCACCCGGCGACCGTCCAGCGGCTCGTTCTTGCTGACCGATACAGCGTGGAACGGCACGCAGGGCACCGGTAATCAGGGCTCGATCAATCCGGCGGGCGGCATCGGCGCCGCTGGCCAGAGCAGCCACTCGCCGAGCGGCGCCGCAGGGGGCGACGGCCTCAATACCGGCGGTGGTGCGGCGGGCACCTCCGGATCGCTGAACGGTGCGCCGGGCACGTCGCCCGCGGGTGGCGTGTACGGCCCGGGAAGCGGCGGCGGCGGCGGATATTGGGTGACCGGCATAACCGGGCAGGCGGGTCAGGGCGGCGCGGGCGCATTCCCCGGCGGCGCACCCGGCGGAGGGGGCGCAACCCTCGACGGCCAGGGCAGCAACGGGCCCGGCAACGCGGGCAGCGACGGGCAAGCAGTTGTCACAACACGGTTCACGTAGAGGAGGCACGCGCATGGATGACCCGTTGCGGGACGCAACCGGACAGCTGCTCAAGATGTGGGTGTGTCCAGACTGTCCCCCCACTCGGATGCATGACCGTCACCGCACTCGGGTGCATCTTCACCCGGACCCCGACCATCCGAGCCAGGACGCCACACGCGATTTCATTCGTGAGCACCAATATGTTCATGAGCAGCATCTACTCCGCTGCGCCGGCGATCGCAGCATGATGCAACTCGCGCTCCGATACCCGGCGCTGCATGCCGGGATCATCCAGGTATACGGCCCGATCGAGGATCTCACCGCCGAGCATCGAGCGCAGATTCTGCAATCGGCAGGATTCAAGGACGGTGATTCCTGATGCCTCCGGTGATGGAGATCAAGTACCAGGACCCGGGCGAGACCCTGGATTTCCCGGTCGATTGGCTGTGCACGCTCCAGCGAGACGGCGGCACCATCTCGAGCGCGACATTCACCGCGCCGGGGCTGACCATCGTGGCCACCCAGACGACCGACACGAATGCCACGATCTGGCTCGCAGGCGGCGAGCTGAAGACCACCTACACCGTCACTTGCACGATGGTCGGGACGAATGCCCGCACCTACGTGCAGGGCTTCCTACTGCAGTTCATCAGTAAGTAGGGGCACCTACCAAATCCAAAACCTTTAAGGCCCACAGGAATTCGCCTGTGGGCCTTTCTCGTGTGAAAGGACCAACCATGGCCGTCGACGGCATCACCTGGGACATGAACGCCCGCATCATCAAATACCACCCCGACACGGTGGCGCGGCTGACCGCTCAAATGGGGCACGAGCCGCTGGGCTTCCATTTGCGGCACCTCGAGTCGATCGGGCTGCTCGCCCCGGACGAGGTAGTAGAGGCACCCGGCAACATTCTGGTCACAACCGGGTTGACCCGGGTGACGAGCCTCATCATCGGCGGCGGCGGTACAGCGCTGGCCCACGCGGATGCCATCGTAGGCGTGGGCACATCCTCGACCACAGCCGTTGTCGGTGACACCGCGCTCGGCGGCGATGGCAACGCCAGCACCGCGTACTACCAAAACGCCGACAGCAGTTACCCGTCGGCGAGCGCCGGCGTCATCACCTGCAACTGCACGTATCAGAGCTCGAACGCCAACTTCGCGTGGAATGAATGGTGCTGGGCCGACGCCAGCGGCACCCTCACTGCCGGGTTCACCTTGTCCGGGGTGGGTACATCGCCGATCCTGTTGAACCACAAGGTTCAGTCGCTCGGGACCAAGGTCAGCGGGTCCATCTGGACCCTGTCGGCGACTCTCACCCTGGCGTGAAATGCAGTCTGTAACAACAGTGCTCACGTGCCGAGGTACCGGCGAACCGATCGGCGGTGTCGACAACATGCTCACTGCCCTCGGCTGGGAACTCGACCCGGTGCGGTACGAGCTCGGCGCCGACATCGCGTATCCGGCGTCAGTCGGGCCGGCCAACTCCGGCGGTGACGTGCTCGGGCCGTCCGAGGATCAGTCGATCGCGCAGGGGCTGCCACTGCTGGCCGCCGCGATCCGGGCGACGCCGGATCTTGTCGGACTCATGGGCTACAGTCTCGGCGCCGAGCTCGTGAGCGCCTTCCTCGAGGCGAAGGCGCGCGGTCAGTATGCAGACTGCGAGCTCGGATGGGCGGCGCTCGTCGCCAACCCTCGCCGGGCGCCGGGCGAGTCGATCGACCCGGATCCGGTCGGCAGCGGCATCAACGGCGCTCACGGGCCATGGCCCGACGGACTGCCGGTGTTCACCGCGGCCAACCCTGCGGACGGCATCACGAGCTGCCCGCCCGGTTCGCCGCTGCGCGCGCTGGCCGAGGGAATGTCCGCATTTTCGTTCGCCGAGCTCGGCGGCTGGACTGCGACGCTGGCGCAGCAGCTGATCGATGGGGAGTTCCTCGGGGAGGATTACACCTCCGAGCAGTTGATGCGAGGTGGTCAGCTGATGTACGGGTATCTGCTAGGCGCCCAGCACACCGCCGAGTACGTGGTAGGTGGCTACCTGCAGCGCCTCGCCGACGAGATCAACACGGCCTGAGATGACCATCTCGATAGCGGCCCGCGCGACGGGCGACGTCACTACGGCGGCGACGAGCTGGTCGATCACCCTGCCGAGCTCGGGGGGCGTCACCGGCGACGTGTACCTGATCATCGTGTCCGCGGGTGGATCGACCACTATGAGCACGACGTCTACCGGCTGGACCAAGATCTATCCCACCAGTGGCGCCTCGGTGATCTCGGCATATGTGGGAGTTTTCGGGACCGCCGGCGCCCTGACCGTCGCGTCGAGCGCCAGCCAGAAATGCGCCTACGCCACGTACCGAGTCTCGGGTGCCGGGTCGGCTGCTTCGGCTGCTTCGGCGACGGGCTCGAGCACAACCCACACCCCGCCGAGCCTGACGCCGTCGGGAGGCAGTCAGCAGTACTGCTGGATTGTGGCGGACTCTTCGACCTCGCCGCCCGATTCCGCGCCGACCGGTGGCCCGAGCGGTTGGGCGAATTACCAGCATGTCGCAACCGGCAGCAGCGATTCGAGCTCGGACGCATTCATCGGCGCGTCCGAGCTGGTCGCGACGGCAGCGACCGAGACCCCGGGCGCATTTTCGGGTGTCGTCTTTTCCGCCTCATGGACTGATTTGACGATCGCGCTGCCGCCGGGTGCCATCGTCGGAACCGATACCGGCGCGGGCACCGATACCGGAGGCGTCACCGCGGCCGCGGCCGACACCGGAGCAGGCACCGACACGGGGGGCGCCCGGCCGGATGCCGCGGACACCGGAGCAGGCACCGACACGGGCACCATCACCGCGACGATAACCAGCTCCGACACCGGCGTCGGAACCGATACGGGCGCTGTCACCGCAACTACTGCCGGCTCCGACACGGGCGCGGGTGCCGACACGGGCGTATCCGAGCAGTCGGCGCCCGGCTCCGACACCGGCGCGGGAACCGAGACCGGCGCTGTCATTCCCGATACGGCCGACACCGGCACGGGTGCCGATACCGGGGCGGTCACTGCGGCCGAGACCGGAACCGACACCGTGGCGGGTGCCGACACGGCCTCGGTGATCGCGCAGGTCTCCAGCACCGAGACCGGTACCGGCGTGGATTCGCCGTTCCCAACGGTGTACGGCGGCGACTCGGCGGCTGGCGTCGACACCGCGGTCGTGCTCGACAAGATCTCCGTCACCGACACCGGTGCGGGTGCCGACACGGGCGGCGTGCGGGCGGATGTCGCGGACACTGGCGCGGGCACCGACGCGGCGGCCGTCATCGTCCGGGCCGCAGAAACCGGCACCGGCACCGAGGGCTTCCACACCATCGCCGCGGCCGACACGGCTACCGGCACCGACACGGCTACCGTCCACGCACAGATCGCCACCACCGAAACCGCAACCGGTTACGACATCGTGCTCCCGGCGGGCACGTCCGGTAAGCCGTTGTTTGGTCCGCGCGTCGTCCGTGTCGCGGCCGAAGACCGGACGATACGGGTTGAGTACGAGGACCGCACGATACGAGTGCCGGCGCAGGTGCGCGTGCTGTGCGAGGCGTGAACTACGCGGCGGTTACGGCTGCGGGAGTTCGATCCAGGCTAGGTCGTCGCAGTAGGTAGCTATCGTCGAATCTGTGAACAGTTTGGCCTGTTCGGGGTCTTTATAGGAGATGGAAGCCTGATCCAGGAAGCTTTGATAGACGATCGCCGCACCGGCTTCCTGTCGAGCGAGGCTCGGTGTTCCGATGCCATCGCCCAGGTGCGCAATAGCCTCTTGCGCAGCGCATTGAGCCCGCGCAAAGTTGGGGGTCGCGGTGTTGGCGTCGAGCCCGCGTGCCTTGAGGCCATCGACAAAGGCTTGATCCTGAGGATTCAACGCAATCTCGATACCTGGGGGTCGTGTCGGGGTGACAACGGCCGCAGCGGCGGGCAGTGCAACAGCGGCGGTAGTCGGTGCCTCGGTGCTGCGTTCCTGATCGGCTATCGGGTTGATCAGCATGATCAGTCCGACGCCCAGCGCGGCCCCGATGACGACAACGGCGACGGCGACGGCGATGTGACGCCACGTGATGCGGCTCATTGGATTGTCCTATCCGGCAGTTGTTTTGCGAGATCCCCCCGACGAGACCCTCATAGAGGATGAGGTCTCATCGCCTGGCGCGCAAGGGTCGAAAGTCCCCCCGCCAACGCCTCGGCCCCTCAGCCCGTCCGGGCTGAGGGGCCGATTGTCGCGTTTCAGGGCGCCGGAGTCATCGCCGATGCCGATGCCCTGTCGTGCGAGTACTGGGGAAGGGCGGCCACGGGTACGGCCGGATCGGCGTCCGAGAACACTGGGGCCTCACTGCTGCCTGTGGGCAGCAGATTGATTGTCGGAGTGTCGTCGCAGAACCCCTCTTGGCAGTGCATTGGCCCGGGCGCATCCGCGCCCGCGCCCGGAGCGAACACTGTCAGGAATGTAGCCGCGCCGAGACCGATTGCGGTGCAGGCGATTTGACGGATATTCATTTGTTCCTCACGAATTGCATTGTGCAGCAATATGACTGAGCTTGGAGAGTTGGAGCGCGCCCCGGCCGCTGATACGGCCGGGGCGCTCTCGCGTATCGGGCGCCGGGGCTACGGCTGTGCCCTTTACGCGAGCTTGTGGGGTTCGTCGTGCCGCGCGGACTGGTCGGTCACGCTTCCGAGGTGTCCTGCGACCCACTCGTCCGCTGCAGCCCGGGCCCCGTCCACATCTGCGCCAGCCGATGCCTCGCGCAGGAACTCGCCTGTGCGCGTGGTGATCTGCCACGCGCAGGTGGCGGGCGTGGTGGCACTGATGACGCCGAGGTGTTTGCCGTAGTCCTTGATCAGGTGCCAGTGCTGCCCGTCGCCGCGGAGCTTCCAGCCGTCGCGGGCATGCTCGGGCTGGATGGGGCCCAGATGCGGCTCAGCGTTCATCGGAACTCCACTCGCAGGCGCATGCGACCGGCCCCGACGAGGGCGCTCTGCGCTGCCCGTTTGCATCCGCAGTGGTCGATGGCGCACTCGAGATGGACCTGCATAGCCCGGTGCGCCTGGTCGATTGTCAACGGCCGGGCGGGCGTGGAGCAGCTGGCGATCGGGGGCCATTGGAAGTGCTGGACCGGCCCGGGCACCGACGCCGCGCGGCGCTCTTCTTCGCGCGAGATCTGGATCTCGTGCCAGTTGATGATGGCGACGATGAACAGGAGGATCGCGGCGAACCCGAGCGTGGTCGCGACCGCGCCGCCGCTCATGCCGACCGGCTCACGCTCGCGACGACGGCTCGTTCGAGCACACGCTCGCCCTCGACGGTAATGAGCTCTGCCCGGTCCCGGATGAGCCGATCGATGCCGTCTACGTGCTCGAGGTCCTGAGTAATCACCGCATCGGCACCGGTGCGCGCCAATGCGAGTAGCACCGTGGTGGCGGGCCCCTCGCGGCGCGGGTCGATTTCGACGACCGGCCCGGCGGGGGGGTAGCCGAGCCGACGGCCGAGGTCGTAGGCGTCATACACGGCGGCCGCGAAGTCTGTGCCGGAAATTTCTCGGCGCAGGCAGCAGATGAAGGTGCGCGGCCCGGAGCTGGTAGGTCCCATGAGGAGGTCCTTCGCTGGATGACCCCTAGTCAAGTCACAGTACTAGGGTGGGTTATGTGACAGGACTATACGCTGCTATCGCCGTTTGTGGCCGGAATGGTGGCGTATCGTTGCAGCTGATACACAGGACCAGTGAGAGGACCAGGGGTAGACATGCCAACTGTCGGCACGATCATTCGGACGCGGCGCGAGGAGCTCGGCCTCAATGCGCAGGCGCTCGCCGACCGCGTCGGCACTACTGCCACCCAGGTTTCGCGGTGGGAAAACGGCCGCCAGGAACCGACCGCATCGAACATCATCGCGCTCACGCGAGCGCTGGCCCTGTCCGCCGACGAGCTGCTCGGCCTGGTGCCGATCGGACTCCGTCTGTCCGGCACATGGTTCGCGGGACACGACACGAGCCGCGACGGAGTGCCCGTGATCGACCGGCACACACTCATCGGTGAGCTCCGCGGCGTCGACTTCACCTTCGCCGCGACGGGCGATTATTTGTGGAGCGGCTCACTGCGCTACAACGACACCGCGCTCGAGGGCGCTTACCTGTCGACGGAGGCCGACAAGGTCTACCACGGCACCTTGTGCCTCTGGCTCAGCGAGGACGCGACAGCCGCCATCGGCCGATGGGTCGGGCGCTGGGCGGACGGCAAGATGGGCGAAGGCGGCTGGACTGTCTTCGCACGGGACGAGGACCGCGTCGCCCCGCTCATGGACATCCTGATGACGCACGAAGGGCCGCTCACCGAGTGGCCGAAGGAGGATGCACGATGGACACCACCAGCACCTACGGAGCCGTATCTGCCCGCTGGCGCGCTGAGGGCAGTCGGGTAGAGGTCCACACCCTCGACGATCCGGGCCGCGACGAGCCCGCCATACGGTGGCCCGACGAGGCTATTCCTGGCCTTCGGCAGGGCTCCATCACGTTCGGGCCCGGATCTTTCCCCGATTTGAATGAGGCGCGCGAACTGCTGCCTGAATACGCCGGTCTCTGGGATGCGATCCGCGCTGACCGTGTTGCGATGCTCTCCGAGGTGGCTAAATCGGGGCCCGGCGCTCAAGACCATGCCGCATTTTTCGACCTACCGTTGCACCTCACGAACGAGGAGCGTCGGGCGCGGCCGGTCGATCAGTAATCGGATCCGGCTCCGCAGGCACGACCGAGAGTGTTGTAATGCCGCGGCCGTCTGGTTCCGCGGCCGTGTGTCCGTTCGTGGCGGAGGTGCCCTTGCGGGCCGCGGCGGGGCGCTTCTGCGCTAGCTGATCTTTGAGCCGCTCGATCTCGGCGGCGCGTGCGCGTTCCTCGACGAGGTGCGCCGCGCGCTCCCGCTCAAGGGCAGCCTCCGCGTCTTCGGCGCGCTTTCGGTTGATGCGAGCCTGAAGGCGAACGTCTTCGAGGATTGCCTCGGCCTCGAGAGCGCGCACCACCGCGGCGAGGCGGCCGCGCTTCGCGGTGGCCAGCTTGGCGGCCGTGATGGCGTTCGCGAGCTCGGCTCGCGCCTTGGCAAGCTGGTCAGCGACTGGTGTGGGCGACGGCACGGCGGTGGTCATGGCGGGTAGCTCCCCAGGTCGGGCGATGTGTACCCGCTATCGTCACTTCTCCCAGCACACCTGCACCGGACCGCAGACGAAGTTCGGAATGCCGTGCCCGCCGCGCTTACGCCAGCGGAATTTCGCGGCCAGCCCGCCGAGCATGGCTGCCTCGCTGGAGCCGGTGGTGGAGGTGCCGCGGGTCGCGGTGGGATCGGGGGAGTGCCACAGGTCTGCGAGCATGCGCACGCAGCGCGCCTCGAGCTCCGCGGTCTGCGGATATTCGTCCTTGTCGACGATGTTCTTGTCGAGGGATTCGTCCATCAACCGGCGGGCCTGGTCCTCGACCCAGGTGGTGCAGAAGGTCGCCAGATTCATCCGCGAGACGCCGTCGAGCAGCAGTTCGTCGTGCACGATCTGGTAGGCGACCTGTGCGAACATCTCGGCCTGGGGGAATCCGGACTTGGGGGCGCCGCACTCGAGCGGGGGCATCGCGAACAGGTCGTCGGAACCGGGCGTGTCGGGCATCGTTTTCTCCTGGTGAGCGTACTTGTGGCGAATGTTTGCCACATGGTTGATGCCAGTTCCGCAGATCTCGAAACTGGTTGTAGTACTTACGTATTCGACCAGGTCCTGTGTTTGCTAAGTGATTACACTTTACGGCATGGACTATCAGAATCTCATCGAGCATGTGATGTCCACCACAAAACCGCAGATCGGCGCTGGGAAGGTGGCCGATTACATCCCGGATCTGGCGCGCGTGGATCCGAATCAATTCGGCATCGCCGTGGCCACCGTCGACGGGCAGGTGTACAGCGCCGGGGACGCGGACACGCATTTCGCCATCCAGAGCATCTCCAAGGTCTTCGCGCTGGCCCTGGTGCTGGCGCGCCCCGATTGCGGCATCTGGGACCGCGTGCACCGCGAGCCCTCGGGCACGCCGTTCAATTCGCTCATCCAGCTGGAACTGGAGAACGGCATCCCGCGTAACCCGTACATCAACGCCGGGGCCATCGTCGTCACCGATCAGCTGCAGGCCAACTCCGGTGATGCGGTGCTGGAGCTGCGCACGCTGCTGCGGGAGGAGACCGGCGATTCGGACCTGCATGTCGACAGTGTGACCGCCGAATCGGAACTGCGCACGGGAGACCGCAATCGCGCCCTGGCCTACCTGATGGCGAGCTTCGGCAACATGATCAATTCGGTCGATCTGGCCCTGGACCACTATTTCCGCCAGTGCTCGATCAGCATCACCTGCGCCCAGCTCGCCAGGGCCGGACTGCTGGTGGCGCGGCACGGCGCGCGCGCCGACGGATCCCGGCTGCTCGCGCGCACCGATGCCCGCCACATCATCGCGCTGATGACCACCTGTGGCACCTACGATGCGGCGGGCGAATTCGCGTACCGGATCGGGCTGCCGTGTAAGAGCGGGGTCGGCGGCGGAATTCTGGCGGTCGTCCCGGATCGGTGCGCGGTGGCGGTGTGGGGCCCGGGGCTGGACGAGAAGGGTAACTCGATCTCGGGTGCGGTGGCGCTGGAGGCGTTTGCGCGGGAGGGGCGGTTCTCGGTGTTCTAATTGGAGCTAATGTTCGGCAAACTCTGCTTCGAGGTGGAGGTCCGGTAATGACGAAAGCGGTGCCGGCGGCCAGGACCGCCACGGCCACCAAATACATCTCGTGGGTGACCCTGGCCCTGATGACGACCAGTTCGGTGGCGAGCCTGCGGGCCGCGCCGACAATGGCGGTCTACGGGCTGTCGTGCATATTCCTGTATTTGATTCCCGCGGTGCTGTTCCTGCTGCCGACCGCGTTCGTGGCGGCCGAACTGGCCTCGGGATGGGAGGGTGGGGTCTACAAGTGGGTCGGCGACGGGCTGAGTAAACCGCTGGGATTTCTCGCGGTGTGGTGCCAGTTCGCGATGACGATCTTCTACTATCCGAGCCTGCTGGCGTATGTGGCGAGCACCTTCGCCTACATCATCAATCCGTCGCTGGCCTCGAACGGCACCTATGTCGCGATCGTCATCATCGTCATCTACTGGGCGGCGGTGTTCGTCTCCTCGCATGGCACGAAAACCGTTGCGGGACTGTCGAGTATGGGCCTGATCATCGGTACCCTCATCCCCGGCGTGCTGCTGGTCGTGCTCGGGTTCGTCTTCCTCGGCCAGGGTAATCCGTCCGCCGCGCCGATGAGCGCGAGCCATCTGCTCCCGGCGTGGACGGGCCTGGCGAGCCTGGTGCTCATCGTCAACAACTTCCTCAGCTACGCGGGCATGGAGATGAATGCCGTGCACGTGTCCTCGCTGAAGGATCCCGGGCGGGAGTATCCCAAGGCGATGGCCGTGGCTGTCGGGCTCGTGCTGGTGATCTTCATCGTGCCCGCGGTGGTGATCAGCTGGGTGGTGCCCTCGCAGAATCTGAGCCTGACCGCCGGTGTGATGCAGGCCTTCGACGGATTCTTCAACCACTTCGGAATCGGGTTCCTCACACCGGTTCTCGGCGTGCTGCTGGTGGCGGCGGCGCTGGGCGGGATGCTGACCTGGCTGGCCGGCCCGTCCAAGGGGCTGCTGCTGATCGGGCGCACCGAGGGATACCTGCCGCCGGTGCTGACCCGCGTGAACAAGCACGGTGTGCAGCAGAACATGCTCGTAGCGCAGGGGGTGGTCACCACACTGCTGGCGCTGTTGTACGCGTTCATCCCGGACGTGTCCAGCGCGTACTGGATCCTGTCGGTGATCACCACACAGGTGTATCTGATCATGTACGTACTGATGTTCGCGGCCGCAATACAGTTGCGGCGCAAGCAACCCGACCATCCGCGCGGCTACCGGGCACCGGCCCTGATCGCGCTGTGCGGGCTGGGCACGGTCGCCTCCGTCGCCGCCTTCCTCATCGGCTTCGTGCCGCCCTCGCAGTACGGCAGCGGCGGCGCGCTCGGCTACATCCTCGTCATCGGCATAGGCATGGGCGTGGTCGGACTGCTGATCCCGTACCTGTTCTTCCGGTTGCGTAAGCCGGAGTGGAAGACCGAACTGCCCGACGGGGTGATGGCGTGAACGGGGGCGGAGCCGGGAGCCTTCATGAAACCGCCGAGCAGACCCTCAGGCGCCGGATCATCAATATCGTTGTCGCGGTGGTGCTGGTGCTGATCGTGGTGATCGGACTGCTGGCGTTCGACCGGAACAAGCGCGACGCACAGTCCGGGCAGCTGGCCGGGCAACTGCACGATCGTCTCGCCGCGGCCGGACTGCTCGCCCCGGACTCCGACGTGATTCGCGATTCGCTCGGCCGCGACGGGGGCCTGATCTGTCAGGATCCGTCCTCGCCGCTGATCAAGGCCCGGTACCGCAGCGCCATCTCCAACGGCGCCAGCGGCCCGGGGGAACGCCCGGTGATCGTCGACCGGGACGTCATCACCGCGACCGAGCTGGCCATCGAGACCTACTGCCCGGACAACCTGCCCGCCTATCTTCGACAGGTGGATACGTTGAAGCTCGGCGACACGACAAAGAATTGAGAAGGCGAGATGACCGACGACTCCCGGACCGCGGCGCTGCGCGCGCAGGTGCGGTCGCTGATGCCGCAGGCGAAAGCCGATCTGACCGAACTGGTTTCGTACAAGTCCGTGCACGATCCGCGGCAGTTCCCGCCCGAGGAATGCCAGCGGACCGCGCAATGGGTGGCCGATGCCTTCGCCGCGGTGGGCCTGACCGACGCCGGTCTGCACGAAACCCCGGACGGCAGTAGTGCAGTCATTGCCCGCTATCCGGCCCCGGCCGGCGCTCCGACGGTAATGCTCTACTGCCACTATGACGTTCAGCCCCCGCTCGACGACGACGCCTGGCATACCCCGGTGTGGCAGCTCACCGAGAAGAGCGGCCGCTGGTACGGGCGCGGCGCCGCGGACTGCAAGGGCAATATCGTCACCCATCTGACCGCGCTGCGTGCACTGCGGGAGACGCTGGGCGGCAAGGATTATCCGGTCGGGATCACGCTGGTTGCCGAGGGTTCGGAGGAGCAGGGCACCGGCGGACTGGAGGCGTTCGTCCCGGGCAACGTCGAACTACTGCGTGCCGATGCGCTGGTGATCGCCGACTGCGGTAACTTTGCGGTCGGCGTGCCGACCTTCACCCAGACCCTGCGCGGCAATGTGAATGTGGTCGTCACCGTCGAAACCCTTGCCGGGCCGATGCATTCGGGCATGTTCGGCGGCCCCGCGCCCGATGCGCTGGCCGCGATGATCCACCTGCTGGCGACGCTGCGCGATGAGAAGGGCAACACCACGGTGGCCGGATTGCCCAGCGATCAGGTCTGGGACGGCGCGCAATATCCGATCGAGCAATTCCGTGCCGATGCCGGTGTGCTCGACGGCGTCGAGCTGCTCGGCGACGGCACCGTCTCCGATATGGTCTGGGCGCGACCGGCTGTGACGGTGCTTGGCATCGATGCGCCCAAGGTGGTCGGCTCCTCGGCCGCCATCCAGGCCACGGCGCGGGCCCGGCTCAACCTGCGCATACCGCCGGGTGTCGATCCGGCCCAGGCACTCAAAGCCCTGACCGCGCACCTGGAGTCGAATGCCCCGTGGCATGCGAAGGTGAGCGTGGAGACCGAGGCGACCGGCTCGCCGTTCCGCTCGGGCAGCAGCGGCCCGGCCCGCAGGGCCATGGAGGCGGCCTTCGCCGCGTCCTACGGCCGGGAGGCGACGACGGAGGGGCAGGGCGGTTCGATCCCGCTGTGCAACGTCTTCGCCGACACCTACCCGGACGCGGAGATCATGCTGATCGGCGTCGAGGAACCCAAATGCCTCATCCACGCGCCCAACGAGAGTGTGGACCCCACCGAAATCGAGCACATGGCCCTGACCGAGGCGCTGTTTCTAGCGTCCTACGGGGCCTAGCCCCCTCGTCGTTCCGGCATGCTTTTGGCCGGAATCTCCGCATCTCGGCGTGGATCCCGGCCAAAAGCGTGCCGGAATGACGGGTTCGATCGGGCTGTTCAGAAGTCCGCGCTGTCCTCTGGCTCGATGAGCTTGAATTCCGTGTCGGCGGGGCGCATTTCGGACAGGCGGCCGAAGTAGATGCCCTGGGCGGCGGGCTCGATGATGCCGTAGTGGATCGGTAGCGCGGTGCGCGGGGAAACCGCGCGCAGGTAGTCCACGGCCTCACTCAGGCGCATCCACGGTGCGGCCGTGGGCACCGCCAGCACGCCCACGGGCGCTGAGGGAACCCACAGCGAATCGCCGGGATGCACGAATTGCGCCGGATCCTCGGGCGTGCCCAGCTGGAATACGGTGTTGTCGATGACCGGGATTTCCGGATGAATCACCGCATGCCGCCCGCCGCCGCCAGTAATCTGTATCACGGAGTGATTCGTTGAGGGGTGGTGGTCGGGCGACGGGTGGGCCTGGACCCCGCCGATCGTGAGAATCTGCCCGGCGCGCACGCCTTCCCAGGGCTCGCTGCGCTGCTGGGCGGTCTGCGGATCGCTGAGCAGGCGGGCCTGCGGATTCTTCTCGATCAGCTGCTCGATCCGGTTCGGGTCGATGTGATCGGGATGCTGATGGGTGATCGCGATCGCGTCCAGCCCGGTGATGCCCTCGAAGCCGTGCGAGAAGGTGCCCGGGTCGAACAGGATCTTTACGCCGTCGATCTCGACGAGGAGACAGGAATGACCGAAGTGGGCAACACGCATCCCGTAATTATGGGCGCGTCGGTGGTGGCGTCGAGCTGTGACCCGCCGCTAGTGGTGTGCTCTGTCCTGACTACGCTGTGCGTATAACCCCCACCAGCTTTAGGAGCAACGCGTGGCACGAGTCGTGGTCGAGGTGATGCCCAAGACCGAGATCCTGGATCCGCAGGGTCAGGCCATTGTCGGCGCGCTCGGGCGCCTGGGTTTCCCGGGTGTCTCGGATGTGCGGCAGGGCAAGCGATTCGAACTCGATATCGACGACAGTGTCAGCGATGTGGAGCTCGAGAAGATCGCCGAGGCGCTGCTGGCCAATACGGTGATCGAGGACTGGAAAGTGGTGCGGCTCTGATGTGGAGGGAGCGCAGCGACCGATCAATAGGCGCAGCCGCCCTGCGGGCGGTCATGCCGGAGCCGAGCGCCAGCGAGGCGGAGGCATGAACGTCCGCATCGGTGTCATCACCTTCCCCGGCACCCTCGACGATGTGGATGCCGCCCGTGCGGTGCGCCTGGCCGGTGCCGAGGCGGTCAGCCTGTGGCATGCCGACGCCGACCTCAAGGGCGTCGACGCGGTGATCGTGCCCGGCGGCTTCTCCTACGGCGACTACCTGCGCGCCGGGGCCATCGCCCGGTTCGCCCCGGTGATGGGCAAGGTCGTCGAGGCCGCCGGTAAGGGCATGCCGACCCTCGGCATCTGCAACGGCTTCCAGGTGCTGTGCGAGGCCGGGCTGCTGCCCGGGGCCCTGACCCGCAACGAGGGCCTGCACTTCGTCTGCCGCGACGAGTGGCTGAGCGTGGAGGCGGCGAACACCGCCTGGACCGCCCGCTACGAGCCGGGCGCGCAGATCCTGATTCCGGTCAAGAACGCCGAGGGCCGCTACCAGGCCCCGGAGTCGGTGCTCGACGAGCTCGAGGGCGAGGGCCGCGTGGTGTTCCGCTACGCCGGCGACAACCCGAACGGTTCGCAGCGCAATATCGCGGGCGTCGCCTCGGCGGACGGCCGCATCGTCGGCCTGATGCCACATCCGGAGCACGCCACCGAGCCTTTGACGGGTCCCAGCGACGACGGCTTGGGAATGTTCCTGTCGGTAGTGGACACCCTCGTTTCGGCCTAGCGGCGCACCGGCATCGCCGGGATGACGAAGGTTGCGCCGGGTATGACGAGGGTCAGAAGTAAGGGCCCAGCGGGTTCAGGCTGTCGATGATGCGCAGGTTCACGCCCTCGGCGCGGGCGATGAACCCGCGCCCCTGCACCGCGTGGTTATCGCGGAAAGTTCTTGCGCCCGAAGGGGTTTCCAGGACCAGCCCCTCGGCAAGGGCGGCCTGCATCCGGGGCACCTCGAGCGAGCCGAGCGCCTGCCCCATCGAGCGCAGCATATGCATCGCCTCGTAGCTGGTGTTACTGAAAAAGGTGAGCTGGGGCGCGAATCGGCCGTGCAGCCGGTGATAGCGCGCCATCAGATCCGGATCGCCGGGCCGATCCGGGAAGAAGGCCGAGGCCACGTACAGGTTCTCGTTGGCGGCGGCGCCGGCCGCGAGCAGGACCGTCTCGTCGATGGCAGGGCTCACCCGCACCTGGCGCCCGGCCCGGCTCGTCCGGGCGAACTGCTGGTTGAATCGCACCGCATCCGTGCCGACCAGCAGCAATACGATGCCGTAGGCCTGATCCAGGCGCGGGTCGTTCAGGAATTCGGTGAAATCCGTCGTCCCCAGCGGCACATACTGTTCCAGCGCGATCTCGCCGGGATGCGCCGCCCGCACCGCCCGGGCCGTGGCCAGCGGCCAGATGTAGTCGTTGCCGATGATGGCCCAGCTCCGCGCGCCGAATTGGCGGTGCAGCCAGTCCATCGCGGGCAGGATGTGGCCGCCGGGGCTCTCGCCGATGAGCAGCACACCGGGCGGCTCGTCGGGGAGATTCTCGTGAATGGTCGCGAACAGGTAGGGGACGCGGCCGTCGGCGGCGCGGGCCACCGCCCGCCGGACCGCGGAAATATGCCAGCCGGTGATCGCGTCGATCATGCCGGTGGCCAGCAGAGCCGAGACCTCCGCGGCCACCTCGTGCGGGGCCCGGCCGCCGTCGATAGTGGTGACCCGCACCTGCCGGCCGAGAATTCCGGTGCTGCCGTTGATTTCCGACACCGCGAGTGCCACGGCCGCCTCGCACGAGGGTGCCACGATGCCGCCGGACCCCTGCAGCGGAACGATGTTGAGGACCTCGATCACATCGTCCGGACCTTCATGGGACGGCAACATTCGGTACCCTTCTTCTCGTCCGGGTATTAGATGATGGGCGGAAGAAATATGCCGACGACCATTGTAAGCGGATTTTCTACGCTGCATGGGGCGCTGCGAGCGGCGGAGCGCAGTTGGCTGCGTCACCTCGATGCGGCTTTGTGTGCCAGGCAACTGACGGCCGATCACTGGGTGATGCTGTCCAATCTGTCCGGTCGGGTCGGCATCACGATGACCGAACTGGCCGCGCGGTCGCAGCTGCCGCCCTCCTCGGCCACCCGGCACGCGGACGCCCTGGCCGAACGTGGCCTGATCTTCCGCACCGCCGCCGAGGACGACCGCCGCCGGATCCTGATCGGGCTCAGTAAGCGCGGTGTCGAACTGGTCGAATCGGTGCGCGCGGAGGAGCTTCGGGTCGAGGAGCAGTTGCGCAAGCGGATCGGGGCGCGCAACCATGCCGAGTTGTTGCGCCTGCTCGAGCTGGTCGCGGAGGTGCCGGTCCAGGGCTGACCTAAGATCGCCCATATGACAGCACCGCTCAGCGATTCGATGAGGGGCGGCGGTCGGGCGACGGGTGGGCCCACTGCTACGGCGTCCGGATTGTGCGCCTTCGTCGACGCGTCCCCGTCGCCGTTCCACGTCGTGCAGACCGTTTCCGCGCAATTGCGGGCGCAGGGTTTCGAGGAGTTGCCCGAGGCGCGGCCGTGGACCACCGGCGGGGTCGGCAGGTTTTTCGTGGTCCGCGGCGGATCCCTGATCGCCTGGGCGGGCACCGATGATCCGAGCCCGTTCCGGGTGGTCGGCGCGCATACCGACAGCCCCAACCTGCGGGCGAAGCAGCATCCGGATCTGGCCTCGGCCGGGTGGCAACTGGTCGGGCTGGAGCCCTACGGCGGCGCCTGGCTCAATTCCTGGCTCGACCGCGAGCTCGGCATCTCCGGGCGGATCACGGTGCGCGACGGAAATGCCTTGTCCGAGAGGCTGATCCGGATCGATGAGCCGCTGCTGCGGGTACCGCAGCTGGCGATCCACCTCTCCGAGGACCGGCGCGGGGTGGCCCTGGATCCGCAGCGTCACCTCAATGCGGTGTGGGGTGTCGGCTCGGAACCGGCGTCGTTCCTCGGCTATCTGGCGCGGCGCGCCGATATCGACCCGGACGCCGTGCTGGGCTGGGAGCTGATGACCCACGACCTGACCCCGAGCCGGCTGGTCGGCCGCGATCTCGACCTGGTCAGCGCGCCCCGCCTGGACAATCAGGGCACCTGTTACGCCGGCCTGCACGCCTTCCTGACCGCCGCGGCGCAGCCGGGTGCGGCGACCCCGGTGCTGGTGATGTTCGATCACGAGGAGGTCGGCAGCCAGTCCGATCGCGGCGCGCAGTCCGATCTGCTGCCGGCGATCCTGGAGCGGATCGTGCTGGCCCGCGGCGGTGGTCGTTCGGAATACCTTGCGGCACTGGCCGGTTCGGTCGTGGCCTCGGGCGATATGGCGCACGCCACGCATCCGAACTATGCCGAACGGCACGAGCCCGCGCATCGGATCGAGATCAACGGCGGCCCGGTGCTCAAGGTGAATCAGAATCTGCGCTACGCCACCGACGCGGTCGGCGCGGGCGCGTTCGCGCTGGCCTGCGCGCAGGCGGGGGTGCCGCTGCAGCGGTATGTGCATCGCGCCGATCTGCCGTGCGGTTCCACCGTCGGCCCGATGACCGCGGCCCGCACCGGAATGCCGACCGTCGACGTCGGCGCCCCGCAGCTGGCCATGCATTCCGCGCGCGAGCTGATGGGCGCGGCCGATGTTGGTGCCTATTCGGCGGCGTTGGCCGCCTTCCTGGCGCCGGCGGAGATCGGCGTCACCAGCGTGCGGTAGATCGGCCGGTAGGCCACCACCGAGATCGCCAGCACCGCGAACGTCACCAGCACATAGCTGGAACCGATCGCCTGCTCCCACAGCGACCAGTGGTGTTCGGCGCCGTTGAGGTGCGGCAGCAGCCATTGCGGACCCACCATGAACATCACCGCGATCGCGGCGGTGGCCAGCAGGTACGGCCGGCTCCGGTGACCGCGGTCGATGGCGTCGGCGGCCACGACCGCGGCCAGCGCTATCCATACCCAGTGATGGGACCAGGAGACCGGCGAAACCAGCAGCACCGCAGCGGCATTGACGGTCAACGCGGCCAGTTCCGCGGCGGGCGCTGCGGGCGCGGTGGAGTCGGCGTCCGCCTTCGACGCGCGCATGTGGTCCGCATCGGCGAACAGGCGCCGCATCAGCACCGCCGCGAGCGCGATCGCGATGAGCGACAACATGATCCATACGATCGTAGAGGTCGAGGCGGACAGGCCCAGCCGGAAGGCGAAGCCCTTGAGTGACTGATTGCCCGGATAGGACGGCGGCCCGATGCGCCCGGTGTCGAACAGCGTGTGCAACCAGTACTGCGCCGAATCGTGCGGGAACAGCACGAAACCCACCGCGATCGCGCCCAGCGCGGACAGCACCACGGTGAGCGCGGTGCGCCAATCCCGGCGTATCAGGAAGTACAGCAGGAAACCGCCGGGAATCAGCTTGATCGACACCGCGATTCCGATCAGCATGCCGCGCGGCCAGAAGGGCTTGCGCACCAGCACATCCAGGGTGATGGCGGCCATCAGGAACAGGTTGATCTGACCGAAGTTGTAGGTCTGGCGAATCGGTTCGGACAGGCCGAGCAGGGCAACAGCGCCGATCACCAGCGCCAGCCGGGTCCGTCGATCCATCCGCGGCCGCACGCGCTTGCACAGCAGCCACAGCGTCAGCGCCAGGGCTGCGACCGACAGCGCCAGCACCAGCCATTCCGCACAGTACAGCGGCATCAGGACCAGCGGCGCGAAGAACAGCGCGGCCAGCGGCGGATAGGTGAACGGCAGGCCGAGCCCGTACACCTTCGGGATCGGGCCGTAGAGGTTGCCGCCGTCGAGCCAGACGCGGGCGCCGTTGCGGTAGACCTGCAGATCGATGTAGCCGCGCCAGATTCCGACGACGGCACAGACGATCGCGGACACCGCGAACAGGGCGATCGCGATCGCTAGCAGCCGCAACTGCCGACTCGTGAGATTGGTAGTGGACTGCCCTGCTGAGGTGGTCGCGGGCAATTCGTTCGGATCCACGACCCTGGATCGCTCTGTCACGCGGCAAGGGTATCGGGTGAATCTGAGTGTCCTGTGCAACGCGGCGCGTGGGGCTCGGCACAGCTTGGTGAGTGTCCGATTCGGCGTCCGCGCGCGAAGCGCACTACGTGCTACCCGGGGGTCTCGGGGGCGAAGCCCCTGAGTGGCATTTAGACTGCGGGGCAGTATCCGCTTCTCCAGCATCTGGGCTTATGGCATTCGTATGCCCGCCGAAAGGACCCTGGTACTCACCGTGACTGTCCACGTCGACACCGTCAGCGCCGCCGCGGCCACCCCGGATACCCCGCAGCCCTATAAGGAGCTGGGGCTCAAGGACGACGAGTACGCGCGCATCCGGGAGATCCTGGGCCGCCGTCCCACCGACGCCGAACTGGCGATGTATTCGGTGATGTGGAGCGAGCACTGCTCGTACAAGTCCTCGAAGGTGCATCTGCGCTACTTCGGGCAGACCACCACCGACGAGATGCGCAAGTCCATGCTGGCCGGTATCGGCGAGAACGCCGGAGTGGTCGACATCGGCGACGGCTGGGCGGTCACCTTCAAGGTGGAGAGCCATAACCACCCCTCGTATGTGGAGCCGTATCAGGGCGCGGCGACCGGCGTCGGCGGCATCGTGCGCGACATCATGGCCATGGGCGCGCGGCCGATCGCGGTGATGGATCAGCTGCGTTTCGGCGCGGCCGACCATCCCGATACCCGGCGTGTGGTCGACGGCGTGGTGCGCGGCGTCGGCGGCTACGGCAATTCGCTGGGTCTGCCGAATATCGGCGGCGAGACCGTGTTCGACGCGTCGTATCAGGGCAATCCGCTGGTGAATGCGCTGTGCGCGGGCGTGATGCGGGTCGAGGACCTGCACCTGGCCTTCGCCTCCGGCACCGGCAACAAGATCATTCTGTTCGGCGCGCGTACCGGTCTCGACGGCATCGGCGGCGTCTCGGTGCTGGCCTCGGACACCTTCTCCGGCGACGAATCCGGTACCGGCCGCAAGAAGCTCCCCAGTGTGCAGGTGGGTGACCCATTCACCGAGAAGGTGCTCATCGAGTGCTGCCTCGAGCTGTACGCGGCCGGTCTGGTGGTCGGCATCCAGGACCTCGGCGGCGCCGGATTATCCTGTGCCACTTCCGAACTCGCGGCCGCGGGTGATGGCGGCATGCATATCGATCTCGACCAGGTGCCGCTGCGCGCGACCGGTATGACGCCCGCGGAGATCCTGTCGAGCGAATCGCAGGAGCGCATGTGTGCGGTGGTGAGCCCGGAGAACGTGGACGCGTTCATGGCGGTCTGCCGCAAGTGGGACACCCTGGCCACCGTGATCGGGGAGGTCACCGACGGCGAGCACCTGGTCATCAAGTGGCACGGCGAGACCGTGGTGGATGTGCCGCCGCGCACCGTCGCGCACGATGGCCCGGTCTATGAGCGTCCCGTGCGGCGCCCGGATGACCAGGACGCGCTGATCGCCGACACCACCGCCGCGCTGGTACGCCCGCAGTCCGCCGACGAACTGCGCGCCACCCTGCTGAAGCTGGTCTCCAGCGTGCAGCTGTGCAGCCGCCGCTGGATCACCGAGCAGTACGACCGCTACGTGCGCGGTAACACCGTGCTCGCCGAGCACGCCGACGCCGGGGTGATCCGCATCGACGAGGCCTCGGGCCGCGGCATCGCGCTGGCCACCGACGCCTCCGGCCGCTACACCAAGCTCGACCCGTACACCGGCGCGCAGCTGGCGCTGGCCGAGGCCTACCGCAATGTCGCCACCACCGGCGCCACCCCGAAGGCCGTCACCAACTGCCTCAACTTCGGTTCGCCGGAGGATCCGGGCGTGATGTGGCAGTTCCAGCAGGCCGTGCGCGGTCTCGCGGACGGCTGTGCGGCCCTTGGCATTCCGGTCACCGGCGGCAACGTCAGCTTCTACAACCAGACCGGCCAGACCGCGATCCTGCCCACACCCGTTGTCGGCGTGCTCGGCGTCATCGACGACGTGCACCGCCGCATCCCGACGGGCCTGGGCCGCGAGCCCGGCGAGACACTGATCCTGCTCGGCGACACCCGCGACGAATTCGACGGCTCCATCTGGGCCCAGGTCGAGCACGACCACCTGGGCGGCGTCCCGCCCCAGGTCGACCTGGCCCGCGAACAGCTGCTCGCGGAGGTCCTCACCGCCGGTTCTCGCGACGGAATGATCAGCGCCGCACATGATCTCAGCGAGGGTGGCCTGGCCCAGACCGTGGTCGAGGCCGCCCTGGCCGGCGAAACCGGCTGCCGCATCCTGCTGCCCGAGGGGACCGACCCGTTCGTCTGGCTCTTCTCCGAATCCTCGGGCCGCATCCTGGTGGCAGTCCCGCGCTCGGAGGAGACCCGCTTCACCAAGATGTGCTCGGCCCGCGATCTGCCGTGGACCCGCATCGGCGTGGTCGACCAGGGCTCGGATTCGGTCGAGGTGCAGGGCCAGTTCACGATTACCCTTGCGGACCTGCGCGAGGCCCACGAGGGCACCCTGCCCGGCCTGTTCGGCTCCAGCGACCACTGAGCCCGAGGCCCCGCGTACGCACCCGTTCGTGCCGGTTCGCACTCGTCCCGGTAGCGCAAAAGCGGGTGCGTACCGGCGATATCGTGTGCGTGCGTCCTTGGATCGTGGTGGGCATGCACCCCGACGCGGGCACTGCGTGGCCTTGACGTTACAACGGGACCAGCGGCAGCCAATGTGCGAGTTCGCCCGCGCGGGTACCGGATACGGTCAGTGCTCCGGACTCGACGGCCGCCTCGTACGACAGCAGCCCGGTAGCCAGCAATAGCCAGGTGCGTGCGTTGGTCTCAATCACATTCGGCGGGGTGCCGCGGGTATGCCGGGGCCCCTCGATGCACTGCACCGCCACATACGGCGGCACCCGCACCTCCACCGAACCTCCGGGCGCTCCGGCCGCCAGGGTGCGCGCGGTCCCGCGCACCGCTGCCGCGAGCTCGGCGCGCGCCGGGGCGGGCGAGGTCTCGTCGCGCAGCCATACCTGTACCGCCAGCACCGCGGCCCGCACCTGGGCCGGATCTACAGCTCCTCGTTGCACCACGCCTGCGAGGGTAATCGGCGGCGCTGACAGCCGGGTCGCTTGATGTCCGGCCCCGGGCAACCTCTCCCATTGAGGCATTGCTCCCCGTGCGCGTTCGACATCCATCGGAAAACATGTCGCCAGGTCGATGGACGGGTTGGGTTCGGACGAGATCGGCACGGTCCGACCATGTTTCGCCGGTTCGGGATGCGGTCGGGCCGGGCGGCGTGATGTCGCCCGTCATCCCGGCATGCGTTTGGCCGGGATCCACCGTGCGCCTGAAGATTCCGGCCAAGAACATGCCGGAATGACGGAGTTCTCGGTGGCGACGTCGCGGCACGAGTCTCAGCAGGCGTCCCTGGACTTCGGTGGTGTGACCAGGGTGAGGCGGCCGGTGGCGATGTTGTAGGTGTAGCCCGAGACTCGGATGCGGTCGGAGGCGGTCGGTGAATTGAGGATCTTGTCGACGTCGAGGGGCACCGTGGTGGCGGGGTCGGTGACCGCGGTCGCTCGCAGGGTCTCCTCGTCGAAGCCGCGCTCGAGGAAGCCGTGGCGCAGCTTGTCGTCGGCCATGAGAGCCGAGCCGCAGTCGGTGTGGTGGATGACGGCCAGCTCGAACCAGTCGGCGTCGGGCGTCACGGTCTCGTGCAGGTAGCTGATCCAGGCCAGATCGTCGAGGAATGATTGGTTGACCCGGCCGCCGACGGTGCGGGCGACGATCGCGTCGCCGATGTGCAGACCGAGGATGTCGGCGGGCTCGACGCGGGGGTCGATGCAGGTCAGGACGTAGACCTGTTTGTTGGGGATGAACGGGATCTCCGGCAGGCGGTCCTTGAAATCGGTTGTGGCGAAACGCTTGTTGTTCTCGAGTAGATCGTCGAAGTTGCTCACATACAGACTGTCGCAGCGCGGCGAGGCCCCGATCGTGCGGTTTCGGCCAGCCGTCGTCAGAGTTACGCCACCGGGCCCTGGCAACTACCTGTTGAAGACGGGGTGCTGTTGGTAGCCGCCTGGGGACAACCTTCAGGCGGGCATGCGGCGGTGGGTTCGGCGGTAGTCGGTGGGTGTCGTGCCGAGCGCGCGCAGCATGTGCAGGCGCAGGTTGCCCGCGGTGCCCAGTCCGCATCGCTCGGCGATATGGTCCATCGGCAGGTCGGTCGTCTCGAGGAGTCGCTGCGCCTCCAGCAGTCGTTGCGAGGACAGCCAGCGCATCGGCGTCATGCGGGTTCGCTCGCGGAAGCGGCGCGAGAACGTGCGCGTGGACATGCCCGCGTGGCGGGCCAGGTGGGGCAGCGACAGCGGCCGGTGCAGCTGCCCGATCGCCCATTCCAGCGTGCGTGCGAGGTCGTCGGCGTCGTCGCGCGCATCCCGGCGGGGGTCTTGGGCGTGATCGCCGGGCCGGTGGGTGGCCACGACCATGCGGCGGGCCACCGCGTCGGCGACTCCCGCCCCGAAGTCTGAGCGGACGAGGTGCAGGTAGAAGTCGATGCTCGCGGATTGGCCCGCGCCGGTGAGAATCCGGCCACCGTCGACGAACAGCACGTCCGAGTCCAGCCACACGCTCGGGTAGCGCCTGCGGAACTCGTCGGCCTCGCGCCAGTGCGTGGTGGCCCTGCGGCCGTCGAGCAGGCCGGCGGCGGCCAGCGCGAACGAGCCCAGACACACCGAGGCCAGGCGGGCGCCGCGCTCATGTGCCGCCCGCAGCGCATCGCGCACGTCGGTGCCCGGCTCATCGGTCGGGTAGTAACCGGGCACGACCACCGTATCGGCCGTCGCCAGCGCCGCCAGGCCCGCCGCCGCGTCGATGGCAAACCCCGTCGAGGTCGAGACCTGGCCCGGCCGCAGCCCGCACACGGTGAACGAGTACCGCTCGGCCTCGTCACGGAATCCGAAGATCTGGGCGGCAATCGCGAGATCGAACGCCACCACCCCCGGCAGCGCCAGCGCGACGACGGCGTGCGGGCGCTGAAGCGGCCACGTCACAGCGCCACCCGGACTGTCAGCATCGCAACCCTTTCCGAGATGTCCGCTCTCCAGCATCCCACGCCCCCGAGCCCTGCACGCCCGGGCATCACGCCTTCGAACCCGTCGACTGAGGTCTTCCGAATTGGAAGTTACATGCTGTAGATTTCCAAAGTCGTTGTCCGAGAACCTATTTCGACACGACCAGTAGAAAATAACTTTTGAATAACGGGCGTGTCGCCCATGTGTTCGACGTAACTTCGCCTTGTGGGTAATACTCTCGAGCACGAGTTCCTGATCTACCTATTCCGGAACAACACCGACTTGGCGGCGATTCTGCTGCGCCGATATCTCGGCGTGGCGATCCCCGACTATGCAGTGGCCATCGCGGCGTCAGAGGATGCGACGGAGGTCGTGCCGGATCCGCAGGTTCGCAAGTGCGACTTCGTCGTCATCTATCTGCACGAACGCGCGGACCGCCCGCCCGTGTGGGCGGTAATCGTTGAGGTGCAACGTGGTATGGACAAGGACAAGCCGTGGGTGTGGCCGCTCTATCACGCCAGGATTCGCCACTGGCACCGTTGTCCGACAACACTGTTGGTCATCACTCCGAGCGAGGCACTGGCTCGGGCGTTCCGTACGCCGATCGACACCGGTCAGCCCGAGTCCGCCTGGCGGCCGCTGGTGACGACGCCGCGAGAATTGATGATCGGCCTTTCCGATGCTGGGGTCGTACCGGAGATGCTGATCTTGGCCACGCTTGCGCACATCAGCGAGCCCGACTTCGAGACCGTATCGGAAGCCCTGCTCACCGCGCTCGGAGCAATCGATGCGCAACGCGCCCGCGAGTATGCTGATGGGGTCCTGGACATGCTGACCGGCCCCGCGAAGGAAATTTGGAGGAAGAAGATGGCAACCAGCGTCTACCGTTACCAGAGCGACTTCGCCAAGGGGTACTACGCCGATGGCGAGGCCGCGGGTGAGGCCGTAGGCGAAGCGCGGGGAGAGGCGCGGGCCGTACTGCTGCTCCTGAAGAGTCGACAGCTGCAAGTATCCGACGAGGTTCGGCAGCGGATCGAGTCCTGCACCGATCGCGACCAACTCGATGAGTGGGTTCAGCGATCTGCCACCGTCGCCGACGTGTCGCAACTTTTCGCCTAAGCGCCGGGGCATTTCGTGGATTCGTCGCAAGGGGAAATGGAGTGCGTGTACCGAGGCCGGGACGATAGCGACGCCGCGCTGGATGCCCTGGGGCCGCGCTCGGTGCGTCCGCTACACCCGCGGGCTCTCGAGTATGCGGACGGGGTCCTGGACATGCTGACCGGCCCTGCTAAGGAAATCTGGAGGGAAAGGATGGCAACCAGCGTGTACCGGTATCAGACCGACTTCGCCAGGGGATACGAGGCCGCCGGCGAGGCGCGGGCGCTGCTGCTCGTGCTGGAGGCCCGGCAGGTGTCTTTCTCCGATGAGGTTCGGCAGCGGATCGAATCCTGCACCGATCGTGACCAGCTCGAGGAGTGGATCACACGGTCGGCCACCGTCGCCGACGCGGCGGAACTCTTTGCCTAGCTAGCCGGGATCGTTCAACTCACTCTGCGAATGACTGCTGGCTGAGTGGATGCGGCTGGCCAGGTGGGGGGCGATTGCGCCGCCTGTGTTCAGGGCCAGGTGGAGCAGGGCCGGGGTGAGCGTGCTGCCGGTGTGGCGGCGCAACCAGCTCAGGCCCAGGCCGCCGAGTGCCGTGGCGGCGATGGTGGTGGGGACGCTGTCGCCCGCGGCGCGGGCGGGGGTGATGTGCCAGAGGCCGAAAGTTGCTGGGCCGAGCCAGGTTCCGAGGGTTCCGATCTCCTTGTCCAGGAGTGGGTCCAGGGTGCCGCGGAAGATCAGCTCCTCGGTGTAGACGGTGCCGAGGGGGATGTGGACTCCTGCCCATTCGACGAGTCCGACTTCCGGTGACCGGGTGGATAATTCGGCCAGGCGTGTGCGCGTGGACGGAACGGACAGTAGCGCCGCATATCCGGCGAATACTGCGGCGGCAAGGGCTGTACCCCAACGCAATCCGGTAGTCGTGGGGGTGCAGCGGTCACTCCTCCCGAAGATGGCCGCGTAGCCGGTGGCGAAGGCGGCATTGGCGAGGGTGCGGCCACGCAGTCTTAGGCTCAGTCGCGGCAGGATCGCGCCATTCCACAGCACTGGAAGAGCTAGGGCGGCAACGGTTTGTGGCCTCACTTGACGGCGCGTTCGTAGGCCTCGGAGAGCTCGATCTCGGTGCGGATCCGTTGTTCCAGTTGGGGATTCCAGTCCGGTGGCGGCAGTACCGCGGCCCAGGCGTCCAGGACCAGGCTGCCGTAGTTGTGGCCGTGGCCGTAGCTGACGCCCTGGGCGTTGGTGAGGTCGGCGGCGACCTGCCAGAAGGTGACGAGGGGCCACCAGCGCATCTGCGGGGACACGTCCGATCCGCGGCGCTCGGACAGCCAATCCGGTTGGGAGAAGATCAGATCCGGCGACCACCAGACGATCGGGTCCGACGCGTGCTGCAGGTAGGCGATGCGGGGGCGGCCCCACTCGGGCGAGGGCTTGGATAGATCGGCGGCATCGGCGGCGAACCGCACCACCAGCCCGTCCGCGTAGACCGGCTCCACCTCGCGCGAGCCCGGATCGCGGCGGCTCACGAACTGCTTCCACAGGCGATTGGAGTTCGGCGGCCCCACCCATAGCGCCCCGTCCACCCGGGAGCGCAGATCGGCCAGCCCGCCGAAGGCGGCCTCGGACCCCTGCGACCCCAGCGATTCCCCGTAAACGAGCAGCTTCGGCCGTGACTGCGGTGGTTGTTGCGACCACACCTTATAGATCGCGTCGAACATCTTGCGCCCGGACTCGGCTACCTTCTGCCGGTCCGCCAGGAACGACAGCACGCTGGGCAGATACGAATACTGCGAGGCCACGATCGCGGTATCGCCGCCGTACATGTACTCGATGGCGTTGGCGGACATGGAGTTCACCCAGCCGGTGCCGGTGGTGGTGACGATGACCAGCACCTTGCGGTCGAATGCGTGTGTGCGCTCGAGTTCGGCGACCGCCAAATCCTCCTGGGTCTCACCATTTTTCGTCGAATCCAGCCCGACGTAGGCGCGAATCGGTTCCAGCGCTGGTTTTCCCGTCACCGCGCCGATCCGGAAGGCATCGGGCCCGTGCGAGACGAACCAGCGCCCCTCCGACCCCAGGGTGTTCCATTTCGCCAGCGACACAGGGCTGCCCGAGCGCTCGGGCAGCTGCGGTTGCACCGCGTAAGGGGTCACCTTGTTGTTGCGCACGCTGAACGCCGAGTTGGCCACCGCGAAGAACGCCTGCGTGGCAACGCCGTTGAACAGCGTCACGATCAGGAGCACCAGCAGCGCCGCGCCGAGGGTCGGCGCGAACTTCGAGGGCACCCGCACCCAGCGGCTCAGCAGTCGGGCCAGCAGCCGCACGATCGCCCGCAGCGTCCGGTACACCGCTACCACCAGCGCGCCCACCAGCAGGCTCAGCCCGCCCGTGCGTAGATATCCCGAGGTGGTGGTGCCCTCCATATCCATCAGCGCGAAGATCTGCCGCTGCCAGTCCGCCGAGAGCACCAGCATGTATCCCGCCGTCAATATGCACACGGCCAGCACGGTGAATTTCACCCCGTACTGCACTCGCAACGCCGGTGGTTGCCACGGCAGCTTCGGCCGGGCCCACTTGCGGAATGCCCACTCGAGGACGCAGCCGGCGCCGTATCCGATCGCGGCGTTGAGACCGCTGATCAGGCCCTGGAACAGCCAGTCGCGCGGCAGCAGCGACGGCGTCACCGACCAGGCGAAGAACACCGTCGCCACCACCAGGCCGGCATAGTTCAGGCCGATGATGTCCGTCTCGATGCGGTGCAGCAGCCTCGACCCCCGCCGGACCGCGACACGACCGCGCGAACGCAGCGTCGTCAGGGCCTCGGCGGAGTCGAGCACCTACCAAGTATCCCCGCCCGCCCCCGGAAATCGTGGGACGTCGTGGGCGTGACCGTGGTAACCGCGGGGACAGGGACCGGGCTCACGGCTGAATGTTCTCCAGGTCGTCGAGGAGGCTGGGGTGCGTCGGCTGCCAGCCGAGCGTTTCGCGCGTGTAGGCGCTGGAGGCCGGCTGATCCATCGCGAAGATCGGGCCGAACGGGCCGAAGTTTTCCTCCGGTACGGGCTGCACCGGCAGGTTCAGTCGGCGGCCGATGACGGTTGCGATGTCGCGCACCGCGTCGCCCTCGTCGGCAACGGCGTGCCAGGCCGTCCCGGCGGGCGCCGATTCGAGGGCCAGCCGGAACAGGACCGCCGCGTCGAGGGCGTGCACGGCGGGCCAGCGCTGGGTTCCATCGCCCGGGTAGCCGGCCACGCCGGTGCGGCCCGCTTGCTCGGCCAACAGCCCGGCGAATCCGCCCTTGCCCTCGTTGTGGACCGTGCGCGGCATGCGCACGGCTGTGGCGCGCACGCCGCGCGAGGCCAGTGCGAGCAGCGCATTGACCGAACGGGCTCGACCGGCGACCGGACCCTCGAGGGGCAGCGGATCCTGCTCGGTGGAGGTCCGGCCCGCCACCCACGGCGTTCCGGAGACGGTGACGATCGGCCGGTCACTGCCGATCAGTTCTTCCCCCAGCGCGGCCATGGCGGCGCTCTCCTCGGTGATGGCCGCCGCGAGCCCCTCGGCGCTGTCGTAGCGGGGACTGAAGGCGAGACTGACGACGCCGTCGGACTGTGCGGCGCCGGTCCGCAGGACGTCGAGGTCCGCCAGACCTCCTCGCAGCACCTCGGCGCCGGCGCTCTTCAGGGTCTGCTCGGAGCCGTCTGATCGGGCCAGCGCGAGAACGGTGTGGCCGCTGGTGAGCAGTTCGGCGACGACGGCGGAGCCGATGGTGCCGGTGCCACCGGTGACGAAGATATGCATGAGACCCTCCTGATGGGTGACGGGACTTTTGTCTCATCACCGTAGCAGTGCGACGGGACATCTGTCGCATCGCTTTGTTACAGTGATGGCGTGGCTAGATGGGAACCGGGGGCGCGGGAGCGAATGGTCCTGGCGGCCGTGGACCTGTTCACCGAGCAGGGGTATGACGCGACCACCGTGGCGCAGATCGCCGAGCGCGCCGGGATCACCAGGAGCACGTTCTTCCGGCACTTCTCCGATAAGCGCGAGGTCCTGGTGGCCGGGCAGGAGACGCTGAGCCGGCTCCTGGCCGAGGGGATCTCGCAGGCGCCTGCGGACGCCGGTCCGCTCGCGGCGGTCGCCGCCGGTCTCGAGCGCGCATCGAGCGAAATGGGGCCGATGAACCGCGCCCTCGGCGCCCGCCTGAAAGCGGCCGTGGCCGCCAGCGCCGAGCTGCAGGAGCGGGATGCCCTCAAGAGCGTTGGCATGGCGGCTGCCATGACGGCCGCGCTCATTGCCCGCGGCGTTCCCGACCCGACGGCGTACCTCGCGGCCGAGATGGGGGTCCTGGCATTCAAGCGCGGCTACGCCCAGTGGTCCGATCGCGACGACGCGACGGGGCTCGCGCACTATGCGCTGGTTGCCCTGGAGGACCTTCGCACGGCAACCACGACGCTGGGCTGATCCACCCCGGCCGGAGTGTGCGGCGACGACGTTTCGGAAACTACCCACCTGGCTCGAGTAGTTGTACGCAGGTTCGCCCGGTCCGCAACCGGCACACTCGATTTCCATGAGCACACCCGACACCCAGTCGAAAAGCACCCCGGCCTTCCTGGCCCAGGCCGCCATCGCCTTCGGCATCAGCTTCGTCGCGACCGGCTGCGGCATCCTCTATCTGCCGCTGAATATCTGGCAGCGCGGCTTCCTGTTAATTGCCGTGCTGTTCCTGGTGAGCAGCACCTTCACCCTCGCCAAGGTGGTGCGCGATCAGCACGAGTCCGCCCGCGTCCACCACCGCATCGACGAGGCGCGCCTGGAAAAGCTGATCGCCGAACACGATCCGTTCAAGGCGTGAGCGGTTTGCGCTCGAGTCCCTTGTGATCGTAGAAGCGCGTGATCACCAGGCCCAGGACGAGGCCGATGGCCAGGCCCAGCGCCGACATCCAGAAGCCGCGCGACAGGCCCGCCTCGGCGCTGCCGTCGAAGTAGAGGATGGCGCGGGTACCCACGAATACCTGGTGCATCGGCTCGAAGGAGGCCAGCCAGCCGAAGTATCTCGGGGTCGCCTCGATCGGTACGGATCCGCCCGACGACGGCAGCCCCAGGATGATGAACACGATCATGTTGACGATCAGCCCCGAGGTGCCGATCGCGGCGAGCACCGAGGTGCAGGTGATGCCCACCGCGATGATCACGAACGCCCCGTACAGATACAGCGTCAGCGGCCTGTCGATCGGCATGCCGAGCCCACTGCCGATGGCCATCATGACTATGGAGACGATCACCCCCATCGCCACCACGGCCGCCCATTTGAGCAGCAGGGTGTGGAACCGCGAGATCGGGGTGCGGGGAAAGTGCAGGTACCACGGGCCCCACTCGGTCGGCAGGAATCCCAGCGCCGAGTCGATCAGCTGGTGCACGACCATGGCGCCGACCATGCCGACCAGCAGCAGGAGCAGGCCGTAGAAGAAGGCCGTCAGCCCCTGCCCGGTACCGTCCGGCAGCGGGTGGAATTGGTCGACAACGATATTGATCGGATTGGCCAGGGTGATCCGGGCGGCGCCCGCGAGGGGGGTCGCGGGCCCGAGCTGCGCGCTCACCTGCTGGGTCAGCTGCTTGCCGACCGTGGCGTCGACCTGGGGCAGGGCCTGGTCGCCGAACCGCTGCACGACCCCGGTGGCGAAGGCGCCGATCCGCGGATTGGTCTGCAGCGTGATGATCGGGCGTTCGATATCGCCGGGCACGACGCTGCCGACGCCGAGGATGCCCAGGCGCTTGGTGAAATCGCCGGGAATGATGATCGTGCCGTACACCTGCGCGGACTGCATCTGTAGCTGGGCCTCGTTGAGGCCGAGCACGCGCACGTCGAACTCGTTCGCGGGGATGGCCTTGCGCAGGCCGTCCATGACCTGATCTCCGAAGTTGACCCGCTGGGTCTGGCCGGGCAGCGTATCGCCGACATCCTGGTTGACCAGCGCGATCGGGAAGTCGTGCAGATTCTTCTCCGGATTCACGACGTAATCCATGTACATCAGGGTCAGCAGCGCGGCCAGTGCCGTCATGACGATGATCGGAAACGTCCACCTGAGCGGGGTCAGGCGCCGGGGGGTAGCAGGTACTTCCGCGGTGTCGGTAGTCGCCACGATCGCACGGTAGCAGCAAACGGCCTGCCACCCCGGTGATCCCGCCGGAGGTTTCGCGCGAATGACCCGTAGACTGATCTTTGCCACCAGCCCGCCGAACAGGGAGCAAACGGTGACCAACACCGATTCCTCGGTCGAGAGCCCGAACCTACTAGCCACAACAGCGTCCATGCCGTCGTCCGCGGGGCCCTACGTGGTTACGCAGGCTGCCGCCTCCGGGCCCGTCGCGGCCGACGGATCCCCGGATCAGCCCGAAAATGAGCCCCGGGAGGAGTGCGGCGTCTTCGGCGTCTGGGCCCCGGGCGAGGATGTGGCCAAGCTCACCTACTACGGCCTCTACGCATTGCAGCACCGCGGGCAGGAGGCGGCCGGCATCGCCGTCTCCGACGGCTCGCAGGTGCTGGTGTTCAAGGATCTGGGCCTGGTGAGTCAGGTGTTCGACGAGCAGACCCTGGCGTCGATGCCCGGTCACGTCGCCATCGGGCACTGCCGCTACTCCACCACCGGCGCGGTGACCTGGGAGAATGCCCAGCCGATCTTCCGTACTACCTCCGTCGGCTCCGGACTTGCGCTGGGGCATAACGGAAATCTGGTCAACACCGCCGAATTGGCTTCGCGTGCAAGAGAATTCGGTCTGATCAATCGGGGGCCCGGATCCGTCGCGGCCACCTCGGATTCGGACGTGATGACCGCGCTGCTGGCGCACGCTGCCGCGGACAAGAGCATCGAGCAGGCGGCGATGGAGCTGCTGCCCACCCTGCGCGGCGCGTTCTGCCTGACCTTCATGGACGAGCACACCCTGTATGCCGCGCGCGATCCGCACGGGGTGCGCCCGCTGTGCCTGGGCCGGCTCGATCGCGGCTGGGTGGTTGCCAGCGAGACCGCGGCGCTCGATATCGTCGGCGCGGCCTTCGTGCGCGAGATCGAGCCCGGCGAACTGCTGGCGATCGACGCGGACGGGGTGCGCTCGCTGCGCTTCGCCAATCCCGAACCCAAGGGCTGCGTCTTCGAATTCGTCTATCTGGCCCGGCCCGACAGCACCATCTCGGGCCGCTCGGTGCACGCCACCCGGGTCGATATCGGCCGCCGCCTGGCCCAGGAGCATGCGATCGACGCCGATCTGGTCATCCCGGTGCCCGAATCCGGCACCCCGGCCGCGGTCGGCTACGCGCAGGGCTCGGGCATTCCCTACGGCCAGGGCCTGATGAAGAATGCCTACGTCGGGCGCACCTTCATCCAGCCCAGCCAGACCATCCGCCAGCTGGGCATCCGGCTCAAGCTCAACCCGCTGCGCGAGGTGATCCGCGGTAAACGACTTGTCGTGGTGGACGATTCGATCGTGCGTGGCAACACCCAGCGCGCGCTGATCCGCATGCTGCGCGAGGCCGGGGCGCTGGAGATCCACGTCCGCATCGCCTCGCCGCCGGTCAAGTGGCCGTGCTTCTACGGCATCGACTTCGCCTCGCGCGCGGAGCTGATCGCCAACGGTGCGGAGGCCGAGCCTGCGAGGCCTCCCGGAAATACTGCGGCGGATCCTCTGCATCCGATAGATGCGGTAGCCCGCCCGGGGGCGCGCAGCGCCCTCGAGGAGATGATCGAGAACGTGCGGCGCTCCATCGGCGCCGACAGCCTGGGCTATATCTCCCTCGACAGCATGGTCGCGGCCACCGAACAGCCGCGCACGCGGCTGTGCTGTGCCTGTTTCGACGGCAAGTATCCGATTCCGCTGCCGCCGGAGGCCGCGATCGGCAAAAATGTCCTGGAGGGAATCCTCGGTGGCAAGTCGGAGCTGCTGAGCGATAACGCGAATGCGAGCGCCCTGAGTCGTCCCTGACCTTACCCACCCCGCCGACTCCGCAAGCTCCGTCGGCTCACCGTCCCCGAAGGCGGCATCCGCTCGCACGAAGGTCGATTCGGCCGGGATCCTGACAGGGATTCCGGCCGATTGCTTGTCGGACTGACTACCAGTTGTACCGGTTCGACTACCAATTGTTGCGAATCGCAACATATACGAAACGCGCTGGCGGTACTGTCCCGCCATATCGAATTCACCGCGGCCGCACCCGCCCTGTGAACCAGGGCGGCGTGCGCCGCGTTGCGAGGATGAGGACAGTATGCGACTAGCGACGACACTGGCGTCGACGACCCGGTCGGGTCGAGTGAAAACAATTGCGGCGGTCGGGATGGCGGGTCTGGCGCTGTTCGCGGTCGCCGGGTGCGGGGCCGGGCGCACCAACGGCGGTGGCGGCGGCGCGGGCCTGGTCATCGGGACGACCGACAAGATCTTCGCCCTGGATCCGGTCTCGGCCTACGATCAGGGCTCCCTGGTGCCCGAGACGCAGATCTATCAGGAATTGCTGAACTTCGCCCCGGGCGCGACGACGGTGACCCCCGACGCGGCCCAGAGCTGCGGCTTCTCCACGCCCACCACGTTCACCTGCACCCTCAAGCCGGGGCTGAAATTCGCCAACGGGGATCCGCTGACGGCGACCAGCGTGAAGTTCTCCTTCGACCGGATGTTGAAGATCAACGATCCGAACGGACCGGCCTCGCTGCTGGGCAATCTGGATCACACCGACGCCCCCAACGCCAGCACCGTCGTGTTCACCCTCAAGAACGGCAACGATCAGACCTTCGCCCCGGTCCTGGCGACCCAGGCCGGGCCGATCGTCGATGAGAAGGTGTTCCCGGCCGACAAGGCGCTGGACGACGATGCGGTCGTCAAGGCCAAGGGGTACTCCGGCCCGTACACGATCACCAGCTACGACAAGAACAAACTGGTGTCGTACCAGGTGAATCCGGACTACAACGGCCTGCTCGGCAAGGCGAAGACCGCCACGGTCTCGGAGAAGTACTACGCATCGGCCGACAACCTCAAGCTCGACATCCAGGACGGCAATATCGATGTCGCGTACCGCAGCCTGAGCCCGACGGACCTGGATTCGCTGGGTAAGGACGGCAAGGTGACTGTGCATACGGGTCCGGGCGGCGAGCTGCGCTACATCGTGTTCAACATGAACACCATGCCGGGCGGCACCCCTGATCAGAAGCTCGCGATCCGCAAGGCGGTGGCCTCGAGCATCGACCGCGACGCACTGTCCACCGGGGTGTACAAGGGCAGCTATCAGCCCGCGTATTCGCCGGTGCCGCAGTCGTATCCGGGTGCGATCGAGCCGTACAAGACCATCTACGGCGATAAGCCCAACAAGGACGAGGCGACCAAATTCCTCTCCGACGCCGGTGTACAGACCCCGGTGACGCTGAATCTCCAGTACAACCCGGATCACTACGGGGGGAGCAGCTCCGAGGAGTACGCGGCGATCAAGAATCAGCTCGAAGCCACCGGGCTGTTCAAGGTCAACCTGCAGTCCACCGAATGGGTGACCTACTCCAAGGAGCGCGTGCACGACGCCTACCCGGTCTTCCAGATGGGCTGGTTCCCGGACTACCCGGACGCGGACGACTATCTGACCCCGTTCTTCGCGCCGAACAACTTCCTGCAGAACCACTTCGAGGATCCGGGTCTGACCGCCGAGCTGACCGCGGAGGCCACCGAGCCGGATCAGGCCAAGCGCGCCGCGATCATCGAGCAGATTCAGACGGATATGGCGCAGAAGTTCCTGTCCATCATTCCGCTGCTGTCGGGTAAGCAGATCGCGGTCTCGACCAAGGCTGTGCAGGGCATCGACAGCACGCTCGATCCGTCGACCAAGTTCCGCTTCAGCGTGCTGAGCAAGTGACGGCGAGTGTAGACATGGGGCAGGAGCCGGCCGCCCCGGCTCCTGCCCCATCCACTGCGCCGCGCCGCGGCGGAACCCGCTACGGGGCGCTGCTGCGCTACCTGGGTGTGCGGCTGCTGCTGATCATTCCGACGGCCTGGATCCTGGTGACGGTCGTCTTCTTCCTGATGCGGGTGGTGGGCGATCCGATCACCGCCGCACTGGGCGGGCGACTCCCACCGGATCAGATTGCCGAGCGTAAGCGGGCGGCCGGGCTGGATCGCCCGATCCTGAACCAGTACTGGGACTACATCTCGGGCCTGGTGCGCGGGAATTTCGGTCGCTCCCAGGACAATGTGGCGATCTCCCATGTCATCGTCACCTATGGCGCCGCCACGCTGGAACTGGTGGTGTGGGCGTTGATCGTCGCCTTCATCGTGGGAGTTCCGTTGGGGCGCCTGGCGGCCCGGCGGCGGGACAGGCCGGCGGATGTGGGGCTGCGGCTGTTCGCGATCCTGGCCTACGCGGCGCCGGTGTTCTTCGTCGGCCTGCTGCTGAAGCTGTTCTTCGCGGTCAAGCTGGGCTGGCTGCCGGTGGCGGGGCGCGCGAGCACCAACGTGGAACTCGCCCTGCAGAACGTGTCGCCGAAGACGAACATCCTGTTCATCGACGCAATCCTCTACGGCGACACCGGATATCTGCTCGACGTGTTGAAACACGCGATTCTGCCGGCGATTACGCTCGGGCTGCTCACCGCGGGCATCTTCCTGCGGCTGGTGCGGATCAACCTGATCCAGACGCTGCGCAGCGATTTCGTGGACGCCGCCCGGGCGCGCGGACTGCGCGAGCGGGTGGTGGTGGGACGACACGCGTTTCGTAACGCGATGATTCCGATCGTCACGGTCATGGGCATGCAGATCGCGATGATGCTCGGCGGTGCGATCCTCACCGAGATCACCTTCGAGTGGAAGGGCCTGGGCTACCAGCTGGCGCAGTACCTCAATGCCCGCGATTTCGTTGCGGTGCAGGGGATCGTGGCGTTCCTGGCGCTGGTGGTCGCGGTGATGAGTTTCCTGATCGACATCGTGGTGGCGCTGATCGATCCGAGGGTGAGGTTCTAGATGACCACGGAGCTGGTTGCCGAACCGGCGGTCATTCCGCCGGTGCCGCGCCGGGGAGTTCCCGGGCTGCGGCTGTTCTCGATGACCTCGGGCCTGCAGCGGACGACGCTGATCGCCGGGCTCGCGTTGATCGCAATGTTCGTGATCGTGGCGGTGTTCGCACCGCTGATCGCGCCCTACAATTTCGACCAGATCTCCGCGCACGGCGTGGATTTCGTGCGACAGCAGGCGCCGTCCGCGCAGCACTGGTTCGGTACCTCGGTGCGCGGGGAGGACGTATTCTCCCGGGTGATCTTCGGCGCGCGAACGGCCCTGCTGGTCATCGTGATCTCGCTGGTGATCTCGCTGATCGTCGGTGTGCCACTGGGTTTGGCATCGGGCTACCTGGGTGGCTGGGTGGACCGGATTCTGGTGTTGTTCATGGACGCCATCTATGCCTTCCCGACCCTGCTGCTGGCGATCGTGGTGTCCATCGTGGTGGCGGGCGGTAACTCCTCGGCCCTGGGCGGCATGCTGTCGGCGGCGGTGGCGATCACGGTGATCTATGTGCCGCAGTACTTCCGGGTCGTGCGCAACGCGACGGTGTCGGTGAAGACCGAGCCGTACGTCGACGCCGCACGGGTCACCGGGGCGTCGGTCGGGCGAATCCTGTTCCGGCACGTCTTTCCCAATGTCACGCAGTCGATTCCGGTAATTATCACGCTCAACGGTTCGGATGCGATCCTGACGCTGGCCGCGCTGGGCTTCCTGGGCTATGGCATCGAGCCGACCCAGGCCGCCGAATGGGGCTACGACCTGAACAAGGCCCTGGCCGATGTGTCCGACGGTATCTGGTGGACCGGCATATTCCCCGGCGTGGCAATAGTTTTGGTCGTGCTCGGGATGACGATGGTGGGCGAGAGCCTCAACGAGGTGCTCAATCCGCTGCTACGCACCCGCCGGACCGTCGCGGCGGGCCCGGCGCAGGAGGGTCAGAATGACTGAAATCGCCGAACGGCCCGCGGCCCTGTCGATCAAGTCGCTGTCGGTGACCTTCGCCACCGATGCCGGCGCGGTCAACGCGGTCGACGATGTGTCCTACGAGGTGTATCCGGGCGAGGTCCTGGCCATTGTCGGGGAATCGGGATCCGGTAAATCGGTCAGCTCGCGCACCGCAATAGGCCTGCTGCCCAAGACAGCTCGCGTGCAGGGGCTGGTCACGGTCGGCGCCGACGCCGTTACCTCGATGTCGGAGAAGCAGCTGACCGCGATCCGTGGCGGCGAGATCTCGATGGTGTTCCAGGAGCCGGGCTCGGCCCTGGATCCGCTGTTCACCGTCGGCTTCCAGATCTGCGAGGCCCTGCGCGCGCATACCGATATGGGCCGCAAGGCGGCGAAAAAGCGTGCGGTCGAACTGCTTCACATGGTCGGCCTGCCCGATCCCGAGCACCGGATCGACTTCTATCCGCATCAGCTCTCGGGCGGGCAGAAGCAGCGCGTGATGATCGCGATCGCCATCTCCTGCGAGCCCAAGGTGATCATCGCCGACGAGCCGACCACGGCGCTGGATGTCACCGTGCAGGCCGAAATCCTGGAGCTGCTGCGGGATCTGCGCGATCGCACCGGCAGCGCGATCGTGCTGATCACCCACAATATGGGTGTGGTCGCCGATCTGGCCGACCGCGTGGTGGTGATGCGCTCGGGCCGGGTCGTGGAGACGGCGCCGGTGGATGAGCTGTTCGCCGCGCCCAAGGAGCAGTACACCCGGGATCTGCTTGCCGCGGTCCCGCACCTGGGCGCGGGGCTCGAGCCTGCCGAGCAGCCGGCGGGCAAGGACGAGACCGCGGCCGAAGCCGTCCTCGAGGTTGCCGATCTTGTCGTGGAATTCCCCGGTGCACTGGGCCGTTCGGCGTTCCGGGCGGTGGATTCGGTGAGCCTGAGCATCGGCCGCGGTGAAACCCTCGGTCTGGTCGGCGAATCCGGTTCGGGCAAGACGACGATCGGCCGCTGCGTGGCCGCGCTGCAGCGGCCGACCTCGGGTGTCATCCGGGTGCAGGGGCAGGAGCTGACGGGGCTGTCCGAGCGCAGGCTGCGCCCGATGCGCAAGCGGCTGGGTTTCGTATTCCAGGATCCGGCAACGTCATTGAATCCGCGGCTGACCGTCGGCCAATGTGTCGCCGAGCCGCTGGTGGTGCATCGCGCGGCCAATGGCGGGGCGCTGCGCACCCGGGTGCGGGACATCCTGGATGCGGTGCAACTGCCCGCCGGCACCGAGGGCCGCTATCCGCACGAACTCTCGGGCGGGCAGCGGCAGCGGGCGAGCCTGGCGCGGGCGCTGGTGCTCAACCCGGATCTGCTGATCGCCGACGAGCCCACCAGCGCGCTGGATGTCTCGGTGCAGGCGAGGGTGCTCGAGCTGTTCGCCGACCTGCAGCGGGAATTCGGCTGGGCCTGCCTGTTCATCAGCCATGACCTGGCCGTGGTGGATCAGCTGGCCGCCCGAATCATGGTGCTCCGTAACGGTTCGGTGGTGGAGCAGGGCACCCGCGACGAAATCCTCCGTCGTCCGAGCCAGGAGTACACCCAGCGGCTCGTCGCGGCCGTTCCCGTGCCCGACCCGGTCGAGCAGCGGCGCCGCCGGGTCGCCTCGGCGGCCCTGTTCGCCACCGACCACGGCGGATAGCGGCTGATCGACTGCGGCGCACACGAACTCCGCCCGGAATGATCAGGCGGTGCCAGGGTCGACGGCCGATGCCGGACGGTCGTCGACCCGATGCCGGAGCGAAGGCGGGCTGATGAGCCCCCCCAGCATGAGCAGCAGGCATTGTTCGGCCTCGGCTTGGGTCGCCGCGGGGTCCTCGGCGTTGGCGACGAGCATGCCCGCCTCGGTCACCGCGGACAGGACCAGGTGGGCCAGCACCCGCACCGGCGCGGTCACGGCCGTCCCGGCCGCGACCGCCCGCTCGAACAGGTCGGTGATCATCCCGAGGCCGTGCCGGCTCTCCATTTCGCGCCATCCCGCCCAGCCCAGCACGGTCATGCCGTCGGCCATGGCGATGCGCGCCGTCTCGGCCCGGATGCTGATGTCCAGGAAGGTGCTGATTCCGGCCACCATGGCCGCCGGCAGATCGTTTTGGTCGGGCAGCGCCGCCATGGCCCGTTCGATCTCCGCGGTGTTGTCGGCCTCCAGTTGTTCGAGCACGACCACGAACAGTCCCCTCTTATCGCCGTAATGATGGTGTAGCGCACCCCGGGTGACGCCGGCCTCGGAGACGAGCTCCTCGGCCGAGACGTTCGTGTACCCGCGCTCGGCGAACAACCGGCGCCCGGCCTGTTCGAGCGCGGTCCGGGTGGTGCGGGAACGATCCTCCTGACTACGGCGTGGCATGCAGCCGAGTGAACTCCACGATCAACTCGGTGAGCAACTCGGGCCGATCCTCGGAGATGAAGGTGTACGAGTCGTCGATCATCCGCAGCGTGGCGTTGGGCAGGTCGTGCGCCAGTCGCTGCGCGAACGCCGGCTTGAAGGCTCTGTCCTCGCTCGCCCAGGCCAGCAGTACGGGCAGGTCCAGCGTTGGGAACTGCTCCGCCGCGGCCAGGGTGTAGCGCTTGTGCACCCCGCGCAGGAATCGGGTCAGATCGGCGCGGATGGCCGCGGATCCCCGGCTGGGCAGCAGATAGGAGTCGGTGATCTCGGCGGGCGGCAGCCGCTTGGTCACCAGGCCGAACGCAATCGGCAGCCGCAGGGCGGGCCGCCAGCGCATCAGCTCCAGCATTGCGCGCAGCACGCCCGGGATCGACGCCAGGCGGGGTAGGGGAGTGAACGGCTGCGGGAAGAACTTGTCGTAGGCGTCGCAGTCGGTCAGCACCACGCGGCCGACCCGGGAGCGGTTGCGCGTCAACAGGATCTGCGTGATGGCCCCGCCGGTGTCGTTGGCGACCAGGGTCACATCGTGCAGGTCCAGGCGCTCCAGGAAGGCGGCGATCAGATCGGCCGCGCCGGTCGGGGACAGGTCCGCGTCGGGCACCGGAATCGTATGCGCGCCGAAGGGCCAGTCCGGGGCGATGCAGCGATGCCCGGCCGCCGCGACGCCCGGCACGACCTTGCGCCACAGATCGGCATTGACCAGCAGTCCGTGCACGAAGACCACCGGGGCGCCGGATCCGGTGTCGTGGTAGCGGATTCGCCCGCCGGGCAGATCCACGTGATCGATCGGGCCGAGTGCGCTGCTGGTTGCCATGGGGGCCTCCGGGGGATAGCGAGTGGATGTCCGATCACAATCACATACATACAGAATGTATGTCAATGGGGGCGTGTTTGCGCCAACGCGGCGCGCTTCCGTCATCCGCGTGGGATGGCGAGGTGGGGCGGCCGGGACGGCGCGGTCGCACGCGCGGGTAAGGGGGCTGAACAACGTCGGCACCGGAATGGCGAGCTTTTGTCAAGACTCCAAGCCAATACCGGTGCGGTCCCGTTACCCGGCTCCGGTAGCGTGATCAGGCATCTATCCGCCGATTCGGTTTGGAGCTTTCCCCGAAAATGACTGAGCAGACCCCGAAGGGTGCCGGTGTGGACGGCCTGGGTGGCGCCTCATATGCCGCCGCAGGAGTGGATATCGAGGCGGGTGACCGCGCGGTCGAGTTGTTCGCGCCCCTGGCCCGCAAGGCCAGTCGACCCGAGGTGCAGGGCGGACTCGGCGGATTCGCCGGGCTGTTCGCACTCAAGGGCGGCTACCGCGAGCCGGTGCTGGCCTCCTCCACCGACGGCGTGGGCACCAAGCTCGCGATTGCGCAGGCGATGGACAAGCACGACACCGTCGGACTGGATCTGGTCGCGATGGTCGTGGACGATCTGGTCGTCTGCGGCGCCGAACCGCTGTTCCTGCAGGACTACATCGCCGTGGGCAAGGTCGTGCCGGAGCGGGTCGCGCAGATCGTCTCCGGCGTCGCCGAGGGCTGCATTGCGGCGGGCTGCGCGCTGCTGGGCGGCGAGACGGCCGAACACCCCGGCCTGATGGAGGCCGACCACTACGACATCTCGGCCACCGGCGTCGGCGTCGTCGAGGCCGATGCGGTACTGGGCCCCGAGCGGGTGCGTCCCGGCGACGTGGTGATCGCCATGGGCTCCTCGGGCCTGCATTCCAACGGGTACAGCCTCGCGCGCAGGGTGCTGCTCGATATCGACCGGATGTCGCTGAGCGGGCAGGTCGAGGAGTTCGGCCGCACCCTGGGCGAGGAGCTGCTCGAGCCCACCAAGATCTACGCCAAGGACTGCCTGGCCCTGGTCGCCGAGACCGACGTGCGCACCTTCGCGCACGTCACCGGCGGCGGGCTGGCCGGCAACCTGTCCCGGGTCGTTCCGGCCGGGCTGGTCGCCGAGGTCGACCGCGGCACCTGGAATCCGGCGCCGATCTTCAAGATGATCGCCCAGCGCGGCCGCGTGGAGCGCCCCGAGATGGAGAAGACGTTCAACATGGGCGTCGGCATGGTCGCCGTCGTCGCCCCCGAGGACGCCGATCGCGCCCTGGCCGTGCTCACCGCCCGGCACATCGCCTGCTGGACCCTCGGCTCGGTCAAGAAGGCCAAGGACACCGACGCCGAACGGGTAACCCTGCTCGGCGAACACCCGCGCTTCTAGCGCACCTCCGCCACCGAATGAAGGTGACCTCCAGCGCGTCAGACATGCTGGAGGTCACCTTCATTCGTGTTCCTGGGATGCAGACAGCAAAAAACGCACCGAAGCCCCGGCCGGTAGAGAACGGGACGCCGATGCGGTAAGCCCTCAGCTGGTGATTCGGACCATCGAGCTGGGCCGGACGTCGTGCGGACGTACGAAGGGGAGGTCCCGAAGACCTCCCAATAGCACGTCGGTACGAGTCAGCGGCGCCAGTCGTCGTGGTCGTCTTTGGTGTCGTCCCACGGCAGCGAGTCGTCGTCGCTGTCGTGCTCGTCGGACAGCACATCACCGGGCGGTGAGCTGTGGGAGTGTCCCGTCAACGGGGAGTGTCCCGACAGCTCGCGCTGAAGGTTAGTGAAGTCGGTCGACGGCGAGCTGTACTTGAGCTCGCGTGCAACCTTGGTCTGCTTTGCCTTAGCCCGGCCACGGCCCATGGCTGACCCCCTCACGTCACTGCGGAGCGGCCTGGGGTGGTTTGGCGGCCCCGTTCGAATTAATACTCTTCCTGACAGACACTTTAGCGTGTGTCCGGCGGTCTCGCTTCCAGGAGTGGCGGTTGACTCCGGAAGTAGCCTTGTTTGCCGGGTTGTCGCCCCCGGACTGAGGGTTATCCGAGCAAACCCGGGATCGCGCGAATGATTCCCACCCGGGCGCCGCCGCCGAGGACCGCGGGGGTACCCAGGTCGGCATGAGCCTCGGTCCACTCGACGCCCATCCGCCGCAGAATTGCCTGCGTCAGGGGCATTCGGGCGCGATCGTGGCCGTCGTCGATCTTGTAGGCGAAGGCCCGTCCGTCGGGCAGCGCGCCCGCGTGCACACCGTCCGCGCCGATCTTGCAGACCAGCCCGGGGGTCGCCCGCATGGTCAGCAGATCGGGGCCGTCCGTGCCGGAAATCACTCGCGGATGGGCGCGAATCGCGTCGGCGACGCGGCGTTGCGGCGTTCCCGGATCGCCGGTCGCCATCGACGCATAGGCGCGAGCGAGATTCACCAGCGAGACCGGCACGATCGGCAGGCCGCAGCCGTCGATGCCCAGATCGGTCTCGGGCTCCCCGGTGATATCGGCGATCGTCTCGATCACCGCCTGCTGCAGCGGATGCGCCGCGTCGAGGTAGCCGGTGGTGGGCCAGTCGTTGATCGAGCAGGTGGCGAGCATGGCGGCATGTTTGCCCGAGCAGTTCATGTAGATGCGCCGGGCGGCCTGGGCCCGATCCGTACCCGCCAGCGCGTCGGCCCGGGCCCGCTCGTCCGAGGGCAGATCCGGCGGGCATTCGAGCTGCTTCTCGTCGAAGCCGGTGCGGTCCAGTAGCCGCTGCACCAGCGCCACATGGTCCGGCTCGCCGAAGTGCGAGGCCGTGGCAATGGCGAGCTCGGCGTTATCGATAGGTTCAAAGCCATTGCGCAGCAGGGTGATCGCCTGCATCGGCTTATTGGTCGAGCGCGGGAAGATCGGCAGATGTACCTCGCCGAGCGCGACCTGCGGCTCGCCGTTGCGATCCAGGATCACCAGCGATCCGCGGTGTACGCATTCGCGGAATCCCGAACGCACAACCTCTACCAGATCCACGCTCACGACTCCGCCTCGCTGGCGCTCGGCTCCGTCGCGCGCGTGGCACGCTGTGTCATTGGTTCGCTCGCAAGCTCGCTCACACTCGTCCCTTCCCACAGTTGTCTCGAACCATCACGATCCGACCCGGTTCGTGCGTCGCGCGTGCCGGGCGATCTGCATTTGCACATCGTCCGATATGGTCGGCTCCGCCTCCAGCAGCAGCGCCAGCCGGTCGGGATCGTTCCCGGTGAACAACTCGCGCACCGTCACACCGTGCCCGGGTACATGCTCGATGTGCACCTCGTCGCCCGCGCCGACCGTGCCCTCGCGTAATACTCGCAGGTAAGCGCCGGTATTGGCCTGCTCGGTGAAGCGTTTGACCCACTGCCGCTCGCCGCTGTGATGCCCGAACGTCGCACACGGCACCCGGGGTGCGGAAACCTCCAGCACCGTATCGCCGATCCGCCAGCGCTCCCCGAGGACCGCATCGCTGACCGGCAGGCCCGAGATCCGCAGATTCTCCCCGAACCAGCCCGCGCCCAGGGCGCGCTGTAGCTGCGCGCCCCACCGTGCCGCATCCTCCTGCGCGTACGCATAGACGGCCTGGTGGACGCCGCCGTGATGGGCGGTGTTGCAGATGTGGTCGCCGTCGAGTCCGAGCGCGCCCACGGCGACCCTCCCGGGCACCGGGCGCTTATCGATGGCCGTGCGGCCCACCCGGCTGACCTTCGGTGGAAGTTCGAGTTCGGCGTGCACGACGCAGACCTCGAGTACCCGTCCGGTGCGGACAGTTTCGCCCTGCCCGGCCGGACTCATCGACCCCGGAGCCGTTCCACGGCCTGCCGGCCCGCCTGGGGTTCGTCGTCGGCGGTTAGCGAGTCCGGGTCTATGGCCGCGGCCATCGGGCCGGCCTCGAGCTGCGTGTCGGCCGGGACGGCGCGTTTGACCAGCGCCAGCGCGATCGGACCCAGCTCGTAGTGGTCGATGATGGTGCCCAGGCGGCCCACCGCCCGCCCGCCCGCGGTCACCGGATCCCCGGTGTCCGGGCGGGCATCGGCGGACCCGTCCAGATGCAGCAGGACCAGATGCCGCGGGGGTTTTCCGAGATTGTGCACGCGGGCAACGGTTTCCTGGCCGCGATAGCAGCCCTTGTCGAGGTGCACCGCGCCATGCTCGGTGATGCCGCCGATCCAGCGGGCCTCGTGCGGGATGGTGCGGTCGTCGGTGTCGACGCCGATGCGGGGGCGCAGCGCCGCCACCCGCAGCGCCTCGAACGCCCACAGCCCGGCCGGTGTCGCGGCGGCGGGGCCGGAGGTCAGCCGCGGCCACCGGTCCCCGAGTTCGGCGCGCGGCACGAGCAGGTCGAAGCTGTCGCCGGTGGGCCACGGCATCCGGCGCAGGAATCCGCCGCCGGGCAGTGCCACCGCGGCGTAGGGGTCCCGCGGCAACTCCTCGACGCCGAGCGCCTCGGTCAGCTCCGCGATGCGCGGTCCGAGCAGGGTCAGCATCGCGTAATCGGGGGCGGCGGCGGGTTTCGCGTCCGCCCAGAACACCATCTTGCTCAGGTAGTCCAGCAGCGCCTGCCCGCGCTCGCCCTCGGTGTCGATCCACAGCGTGCCGTCCAGATCGGTAAGCACGAAATGATGCAGTACGCGGCCGTTGAGATCGAGGTCCAGATTTTCTGCCGATCCGCCGTCGCGCAGTCCGGTGATGTGCTGGCTGGAGATGGTATGCAGCCAGCTCAGCCGCTCGGCGCCGGTGATGGACAGCACGAAGCGGTGGGAGCGGTCGAGCACCGCCGCACCCTGCACCGCGGCGCGTTGCTCGCCGAACGGATCGCCGTAATGCCAGGCCACCGCGGCATCGGGACTTCCGGGCGGGCCCGCGACGGCCCCCGGAACGGTCAGTAACGGACTGGGCGGGAGATCCACGGACACATCCTCCAGGATAGGCCAACGAAAATCTCGACAGGGCTCGGGCGAAAGCCTGTTCTGGTTGCTGTGTTGTTCCTAGTTGACTGGCCATTGAATGGGAATTGGGTGCCGGTACTGAACGGCAGGTTCGGTACCCTCTCATAGAACCTTCTGGTCGCCTAGGCTGCTGCGCATGGTGGATCGAGTTCTGGTGACACTCGACGGCGTAGTTCGGGACCCGGACGCGCCGTTGCTCTCTGCGGACGATATAGGCGCGCTACGCGGCGACGGCGTCTTCGAAACAATTCTGGTGCGCGAGGGCCGGCCGTGCGTGCTCGAATTGCATCTGGCCCGGCTGCGGCGCTCGGCGCAGGCGCTGGATCTGCCCGAACCCGATCTCGGGCAGTGGCGCGCTGCGGTCGAGATCGCGGCCAAGGAATGGGGCGCCGAGCAGGAGGGCCAGCTGCGCATGGTGCTCACGCGCGGCCGCGAGAGCGCCGTCGCCACCCCCAGAATCACCGCCGGCCCGCTGTCGGAGGTCCCGGATTCCACCGCGTACGTGCTCGTATCGGCCGTGGCAGAGCGGGTGAGCAAGGCTCGCGCCGAGGGCATTTCGGTGATCACCCTGCCGCGCGGCATCTCGGTCGAAGTCGCTCAGAAGGCGCCCTGGCTGCTGTTGGGCGCCAAGACGCTGTCCTACGCGACGAATATGTCCGCGCTGCGCTTCGCCGCGCGGCAGAACGCCGACGACGTGATCTTCACCAGCACCGAGCATCGGGTGCTGGAGGGGCCGCGCTCGACGGTGGTCATCCAGCGCGATAAACAGCTGCTCACCCCGCCCGCGCGCCAGGGGGTGCTGCCGGGCATCACCCAGCGCGGGCTGTTCGCCGTGGCCGAGCGTGCGGGCTGGGACTGCCAGTACAAGTCGTTCTTCACCGCGGATCTGATTACGGCGGACAGCGTCTGGCTGCTGTCGAGCATCACGCTCGCGGCGCGGGTGGCCTCGCTGGACGGGCTGCGGATGTCGGCACCGGAGTGTGCGCCGGAGATCGTCGAGATGGTGAACCGGGGCATCTCGCGGCCATGGAGTCTGTCCGATTGGTGAGAGCGGCTCGCGGAGGACGCCGCTCCCGCTAACCGACGGCAATGTCGCCGGAGTGTCGTGACCCAGGACTCGTTGTCTGAGAGGTGATCCGGCGTAGTCTTACTACGACATGTAGTAGTAAGACAGGAGGGTCGGATGAACGTTGTCGACATATCGCGATGGCAGTTCGGAATCACGACGGTCTATCACTTCATGTTCGTGCCGCTCACCATCGGCCTCGCGCCGCTGGTGGCAGTCATGCAGACCGCGTGGGTGGTGACCGGGAAGGACTCCTGGTATCGGCTGACGAAATTCTTCGGCAAGCTGTTCATGATCAACTTTGCGCTCGGTGTCGCGACCGGCATCGTGCAGGAATTCCAGTTCGGCATGAACTGGAGCGAATACTCCCGGTTCGTCGGCGACGTCTTCGGCGCGCCGCTGGCCATGGAGGGCCTGGTCGCCTTCTTCATGGAGTCGACGTTCCTGGGGCTGTGGATCTTCGGCTGGACCCGGCTGCCCAAGCTGGTGCACCTGGCCACCATCTGGCTGGTCGCGATCGGGGTGAACGCCTCGGCGTTCTTCATCATCGCCGCCAACTCGTTCATGCAGCATCCGGTCGGCGCGATCTACAATCCCGTGACCAAACGTGCTGAATTGACAAGCATCTGGCAGCTGCTCACCAATAACACCGCGCTGGCGGCATTTCCGCACGTGGTCGCCGGATCATTCCTGACCGCTGCGACTTTCGTGGCCGGGATCGGCGGCTGGTGGATGGTGCGCGAGGCGCGCAAGGGCAATCTCGACCTCGCGCGGGAGGTGTGGCGGCCCGTGGCCCGGCTGGGCATGTGGGTGATCATCATCTCGGGCGTCGTGCTGGTGTACACCGGCGATACGCAGGGCAAGCTGATGTTCAAACAGCAGCCGATGAAGATGGCCTCGGCGGAATCGCTGTGCCACACCGCGACCAATCCGGACTTCTCGATCCTGACCACCGGCACGCACAACAACTGCGACAGCATCTCGCACGTGATCGAGGTGCCCTATGTGCTGCCGTTCCTTGCCGAGAGCAAATTCAGCGGTGTGACATTGCAGGGTGTCCAGGATCTGCAGGTCAGCGACAACCAGAAATACGGGGTCGGCGACTATCGGCCGAATCTGTTCGTCACCTACTGGACCTTCCGCGCCATGATCACCTGGGCGGCCGGGTCGGCGGCGATCGCCCTGCTCGGCCTGTGGATGACCCGGCGCGGCCGGGTACCGGGGCAGAATTGGTACAAATGGCTGAGCCTGATCGCCATTCCGACGCCGTTCCTGGGCAACAGCGCCGGGTGGGTGTTCACCGAAATGGGACGTCAGCCCTGGATCGTGGCGCCCAACCCCAGCGGCGATCCGCGTATCCGGATGACGGTGCAGCAGGCGGTATCCGGGAATGCCGCGGGCACCGTGCTCACCTCGCTGATCGTCTTCGTGCTGCTGTACGGGGCGCTGGCGATCGTGTGGTTCTACCTCATGCGCCGCTATGTGATCGAGGGGCCGGAGGAGCCCGCATCGCTCGTGAACGGATCGAATGACAGTGCCGTAGAGAAACTTTCGTTCGCCTACTGAGCCCACCCACCCCACCGGCTCCGCAAGCTCCGCCGGCTTGCCATCCCCTAGAGGAGCGCGACATGAGTCTGCCCGAATTCTGGTTCCTGCTCATCGCAGTGTTGTTCACCGGCTATTTCGTGCTGGAGGGCTTCGATTTCGGTGTCGGCATGCTGATGCCGATCGTCGGGAGGGGGTCGGAAACTCGAAAGCGTGTGGTGCTCAACACCATCGGTCCCGTATGGGATGGTAACGAGGTGTGGGTGATTACCGCCGGTGGCGCGCTGTTCGCGGCATTTCCGGAGTGGTACGCGAGCCTGTTCTCCGGGTTTTATCTGGCACTGCTGCTGATCCTGGTGGCGCTGATCGTGCGGATCGCCGGTATCGAATATCGCAGTAAGATCGACGATCCGCGGTGGCGCAGGACGTGTGATGTGGCGATCGGCTTCGGTTCGTGGGTTCCGGCCCTCGCCTGGGGCCTGGCCTTCGCCAATATGGTGCACGGGGTAAAGCTGAACGCGCACAAGCAGATCGTCGGCAATCTGCTGGATCTGCTCGGCCCGTACGCGCTGCTCGGTGCGCTGACCACGACGCTGCTGTTCGCGCTGCACGGCGCGACGTTCATCGCGCTCAAGACCGGCGGCGAGGTGCGTGATACCGCCCGGCGGATCGGACGCGCGGTGATCGTTCCGACCGCGGTCGTGGTGGCCGCCTTCGGGATCTGGACGCAGCTCGCCCACGGCAAGGGCTGGACGTGGATTGTGCTGGCGCTGGCGGTGATCGGGCTGGTGCTCGCGGGCGCATCGGAATTCCGGGGCCGGGACGGGTGGGCGTTCACCGGAACGGCGCTCACCATCGTGGCGGCGGTCGTGCTGCTGTTCGGATCGCTGTTCCCGTATGTGCTGCCCTCGTCGATCGACCCTGCGTTCGGGCTGAGCGTGGACGGCCGCATGGTGGGCGGGCATCTCACCGTTGCCGCGTCCTCGACGCATTACACGCTGATGGTGATGAGCTGGTGCGCGGTCATCGTGACCCCGGTCGTGCTGCTGTATCAGGGCTGGACGTACTGGGTATTCCGCAAGCGGCTGACCGTCGAGCAGATCCCGCCGGCCATCGGGCTGCCGCTGCGGCAGAGCTCCGTGGGCTGACCCATGGCCGGACCCGTCGACCCGCGCCTGTGGCGCCACGCCCGTTCCGCCCGCCGCTATCTCGTTGTCAGCGTGGGACTTTCCCTGGTCACAACGGGATGCATCGTGGTGGCGGCGCTGACGCTGGCGCGGGTCCTGGCGGGTGTGATCACCGATCCGGGGCGCCGCACGCCCCGATCCTGGACCGCCGAGCTGGTGGTTTTCGCGGTCGCGGTGGGCTGCCGGGGCGCCGCGACGTGGTGGCAGTCGCGGCTGGCGCATCGGGCCGGCGCGCAGGTCGTGGCCGAGCTGGAGGAAGCGGTCCTGGTCGCGGGTGCCGGGCTCGCGCCGCGTGAACTGGATTCGCGCCGAACGGAACTGGCGGTGGTCGTCGGCAACGCGCTGAGCGGACTGCGCGCCTACCTCACCGGATACCTGCCGGCACTGCTGCTGGCGGCCCTGGTGCCGCCGATAGTGCTGGCGGTCATCGCGATCCACGACCTGACCTCCGGGGTGATCATCCTGGTGACCCTGCCGCTGATCCCGATGTTCATGGTGCTGATCGGCGTGATGACCCAGGGGCGGTCGGCCGCCACGCTGGAGGCCACCACCCGGCTGTCGGATCAGCTACTCGACCTGTTCGCCGGAATGCCGACGTTACGCGCCCTGGGCCGGGAATCGGCCCGGGCCGTGGGGGATTCGCCGAGTGCGGATTCGGCGGGGGAGGACTCGGGGCCGACGATGCGGCACCGAGTGCGGGATCTAGGTGAATCCCTGCAAGTGCGGACGATGTCGGCGCTGCGGGTGGCGTTCCTGTCCTCGATGGTGCTGGAACTGCTGGCCACGCTGTGCGTCGCGCTGGTCGCGGTATCGATCGGGATGCGGTTGGTCTTCGGTCATATGAGTCTGTATGCGGGGTTGCTGGGGCTGATCCTGGCCCCGGAGGTGTACCTGCCGTTGCGGGCGGTGGGGGAGCGGTTCCATGCCGCCCAGGACGGCGCCGCCGCGGCCGAAAAGGCCTTTGCGGTACTCGAATCCGAGGGGCGGGCGCCTGCGGGTGCCCGGGAGATCGCCGGCCTGCGCGGCCTGATCGAGATTCGCGGCCTGACGGTGCGCGCCCGGGACGGCCTCGCACCGGACGGGCTGTCCGCGGTGCTGCGATCCGGCGCGGTCACGGTGCTGGCCGGTCCGAACGGTTGCGGTAAATCCACCGCCCTGCAGGCGATCCTGGGGCTCATAGCTCCCGATGCGGGCGTGGTCACGGTGGACGGGATATCGGTTCCCGAGCTGGATCCGGAGCACTGGTGGGCGCACGTCGCGTGGCTGCCGCAGCGTCCGATGCTGCTGCCGGGCACCCTGCGCGAAAACCTCGAACTATTCGGCGCGCGAACCGAGGCCGCCGCCGCGGCAGCACTCGATGAAGCCTGCGCCGCAACTGGATTCGATGCGATCCTGGACGAACTCCCCGACCGCTGGGATACCGTCGTCGGCGCGGGCGGCATGGGACTGTCCCTCGGCCAGCGTCAGCGACTGGCCCTGACCCGGGTCCTGGCCGCGGATCGCCCGATCCTGCTCCTGGACGAGCCGACGGCCCATCTGGACGACACCAGCGCCGCCGCCATGTTGGCCGCCCTGACCGCCCGTGCCCGTGCGGGCTCCACCGTCGTCGTGGTGGCTCACCGACCAGACATCCTGGCTATCGCCGATACTATCGTCGAAGTCCGTGCATCCCACGATGATTCGAGCAGATCCGAGCCTCATGCCCACGACGATCACGCCGCATCGAAGCCCGCCGAAGAGGGCCATCGGACTGCCGGTGATGTGAACCCGAGATCCGCCGCCCGGGATCGAGCGGACTCCGAGGCCGGGGCGGTGGCTCGGTGAAGGGCGCGTGGGCCGATTTCCGGGGGATGCGGGTATTGCTCGGACTGTCGCGGTGGCGGGTTGCGGTATCGATCGGGTGGGGGACGCTGGCGCTGGGCAGCGGGCTGGCGCTGGCGGGGCTGGCGGCGTGGCTGATCGCGCGGGCCTGGCAGATGCCGCCGGTGCTGGATCTCAGTGTTGCGGTGGTTGCGGTTCGGGCGCTGGGGATTTCGCGGGGGCTGTGCCGATATCTGGAGCGGCTGGCCACCCATGATGTGGCGCTGCGGGCCATGACCACCGCGCGGACCGAGGTGTACACCAGGCTCGCGCGCGCCGATATCTGGATCCCGCGCCGCGGCCGGAACTCGGTCCCGGCAGCGCACGCAGACCTGGAACGCGATGCCTCTCTTGGAGATCCGACACGGCTGCGGCGCGGTGAGCTGCTCACCCGAATCGGCGCCGATATCGACGATCTCGGCGCGGTGGTGGTGCGGGCACTGGTCCCGATCGCGGTCGCGGTGATCCTGTCCGCCGCGGCGGTCGCGGTGCTGGCGACCATATCCGTCGGTGCCGCAGCGGTTCTCGCGCTGGCGCTGGTCGTCGCCGGGGTGCTCGCCCCCTGGCTGTCCGCACGGGCGGCCCGGGAGGCCGAACTCTCCGTGCGCGCCGATCGCGCCGAATTCACCGCGGCCGCGGTGACAGTGCTCGACCACGCGCCCGAGCTCCGCGTTGCGGGGCGGCTGGACGCCGCGCTCGCGGCCGCAACCGCCGCGAGCCGCCGGTCGGTCGCCGCCGAGGATCGCGCCGCCTCACACAGCGCCTGGGCCGCCGCGGCGACCCCCGTCTCGATCGGCGGGAGCGTCCTGGGGGCGCTGCTCATCGGAGTCCTGCTGTACGGCGGCTCCGGGCACGCAGCATTCGCCCCCGCCGGGTCGCTGCAAACCGTGCCGCCGGGCGCCCTCACGCCCATGGCCCTGGCCGTGCTCGTGCTGCTACCGCTCTCGGCCTTCGAGTCCGTGGCGGTGCTCCCGGCGGCCGCACAGGCGCTCACCAAGGCTCGCGCGGCCCTGCATCGGATCACCGGCGCAGCACGCGCGGCCCAGCCGGTTCATGCGACACGATCGATATCTGAACAGCCGGTGGCACATGTGAATCGGATGGCGGAGTTCCTGGCCGGACTGCCTGCCATGCCTGCTGGCGCCCGTATCGCAGTCGTAGGCCCGAGCGGCGCCGGCAAGACCACCCTGCTTATGTCCTGGGCGGGACTCTTCGGCACCCCACGCGCGGGAATCACCTTCTTCGCCGAGGACGCCCATCTCTTCGGCACCACGGTGCTGGAAAATCTGCGAGTAGCCCGCGGCGATCTGACTGCGGCCGAGGCAGCATCGGCCTTACACGCGGCGGGCGCGGGCGCATGGCTGGATTCCCTGCCCGAGGGTGTGCACACCGACCTGATCGGCGGCGCCGCGGCGGTATCGGGCGGTCAGCGCCGCCGCCTCCTGCTGGCCCGGGCCCTGATCTCCCCGGCCCGCGTCCTGCTGCTGGACGAGCCGACCGAACACATGGAGGCCGCCGCCGGCGCCGACCTGCTCCGCGCCCTGCTCGACGAGCACAGTGGCCTCGTCGCACCGGACCGCACGGTCGTGGTGGTCACCCACCAGCTGCCCCCCGATCACCGCGCCGACACGATCGTCGACGTCGCGTCCGACGGGCAGGTCCGCGTGCGTGAACTGCGGTTTTGCTGTTCGCGAAAATACGTTGCCGATACCGGGTTACGCCCGATAAGTTCGTAGTACACCGGAAGGAGGTGGTTCAAGGAATGAGTATTCAAAGGACACGTGAGGTGGCTGTCAGCTAAGCGCCACCGCTGCGACGGGAAACCGTCCGCGCGAGCGCGCGGCTAATCCCAGGCAGCCACCCGGCCCCCGAGCTACCGGTTAGTCCGACCGGTACCGCGAGATAATGCATCCGCGGTATGGCTCGGGGGTCGTTCCTTTTCAGCCGATGTAGCGCTGGAGGCGGGCCGAGAGGCGGGGCTCCAGGGTGCCGTCGGCGACCACGCGTTCCTCGACGTAGGCCAGGTCGCCGCCCTCGACGATGCCGTACAGGCGCTTGGCGCCGCCGAGCACCGCGCCGGACTGGCTGCGGATTACCACGTCGGTGGCCAGCTCCCAGGACGACTGGGTCAGGGCCTGGCCGTAGAACAGTTCCACGATGCCGGAGCTGTGGGTGAGCAGCAGTTCGATGACCTCGTCGTCGCCGTCGATGCCGACCCGCCAGAAGCCGCTCTCGCGCAGATCCGGGCCCTGGTAGGCACCCTCGGTATCGATCACCCAGGAACGCGATTCCCAGGTCAGATAGTCGCCGCCGTCGTGCGAGACGATGATCTGCTGGCCGAAGTGATAGTCCCCACGCCCGGAGTCGTTGCCCTCACCCTCGCCGCGCCACACGCCGACCAGCGGCAACAACGCGAGCATCGAGGAGCTCAGATCCGGGCCCTGGCGCAGATTCGCGGTGTCCTGCGGCAGCGGCAGATCCGGCAGCTGGGGAATGTTGCGAAGCCCGGTGGATTTCGCCTTCTCGGCGGCATCGGCGACGGCCGCGTCTCCGCTCCGATGAGTAAGGGCATCGACGGCATCCCCGGTGTGGGTGCCGTTACCGTCGGCGGCCGCAGTCTCGGGTGCGGAGCCGCTCAGTGTTGAGCTCTCGACGTTCTCGGCTTCACTCACGACTCGGTAAAGAGCCGGTAGAGGACGTACAGACCGAACCATGCGATCAGCACGGAGACGAGAACCAGCAAAATCTCGAAGGCAAGGACCACGCCTGCGAGTCTATCGACCCCGGCCCCGGACGCGAAAACGGCCCCGGCTGTTACATGGCCTCCGCTTCGCTCCGGCGGGTTTGTGCCATTCCCAGGAAAACGAATGGCAGCCCGGGAACTTCCCGGGCTGCCACTTAATTCGATTGGCCGTCAGGCTACTTCGCGACGGTGACGTCCACGCTGTGGATGCCCGCGCCCTCCGGGCTGACCGTGGCGGTGCCGTTACCCGAGGAGGACAGCGCCCGGACGGTCCAGGCGCCGGGGGCGGCGAAGAACCGGAAATCACCGGTGCCCGAGGCGACGACCTCGGCGGTGAATTCATCGCTGGAGTCCAGCAGGCGGACGAACGCGCCGCCGACGGGGTTGCCCTCGGCGTCCAGGACACGGCCGGTCAGGACCGTCTCCTTCTCGGTGTCGACGTTGGCGGGCAGGGTCTGGCCCTGGGTAGGTGCTGCGCACATGGGTGTTTACGCTCCCAACTCGATCGGTACTCCCACGAGGGAGCCGTATTCGGTCCAGCTTCCGTCGTAGTTCTTGACATTCTTGTGGCCCAGCAGTTCCTGCAGCACGAACCAGGTGTGCGAGGAACGCTCGCCGATGCGGCAGTAGGCGATGGTCTCCTTCTCGCCGTCCAGGCCCGCGTCCTTGTACAGCTCGGCCAGCTCGGTGTCCGAGCGGAAGGTGCCGTCCTCGTTCGCGGCCTTGCTCCATGGCACGTTGAGGGCGCCGGGGATGTGGCCGGGGCGCTGGCTCTGCTCCTGCGGCAGGTGGGCGGGCGCGAGGATCTTGCCGGAGAACTCGTCCGGAGACCGCACGTCGACCAGGTTCTTGACGCCGATCGCGTTGATGGCGTCGTCGCGGAAGGCGCGGATCGACAGGTCCTGCTCGCCGGCCTTGTAGCTCGCGGCGGGGCGGCTGACCGCGTCGCGCGAGAGCGGGCGCCCGTCGAGCTCCCACTTCTTGCGGCCGCCGTCGAGCAGCTTCACGTCCTGGTGGCCGTACAGCTTGAAGTACCAGTACGCGTACGCGGCGAACCAGTTGTTGTTGCCGCCGTAGAGAACAACGGTGTCGTCGTTGGAGATGCCGCGCGCCGACAGCAGGTCGGAGAACTGCTCACGGTTGACGAAGTCACGCCGAACCTGATCCTGCAGATCCTGCTTCCAGTCGATCTTGACGGCACCCTCGATGTGGCCCGTGTCGTAGGCGGAGGTGTCCTCGTCGACCTCGACGATGACGACGCCGGGGGCGTTGAGGTTCTCTTCGACCCAGTCTGCGGAGACCAGGACATCGGAGCGAGCCATGTTGTTCCTTTCGATGTGACTTATCGGGTTAAGAGGCGGTTGCGGGCCGAATCCGCAACACGAGGGGATAGATCTTGCAGCCGAGGCAGATGCCGAAGGCCGCGTTGAGGAACGCCGCGACCAGCGCGAATGCGGCGAAGATCACGCCGACGACGGTGCTGCCGGCAACAAATCCGAGCAGGCTGATCACCGCGAAGATCAGGCCGACCAGCTGGGCGAACCGCAGCGGTGCAACCGGTTCGACCTCGGTGGTCGGTCCGATGCGGGGCGCGACGAAGGTTGCGTACAGCCGCCCGTAAGGGCTGCGCCGCGGTCCTGCCGCGGCGCCGATCGCGAAGACCACCGCCTGCACGGCGATCAGCACCGCGGCCAGCGGGACCGAGACGGCGGAGGCGATCAGGCTCAGGATGAGCACACCCGTGGTGATCCAGGCCGCGAACCGCGGACCGCGGACGTCGACCTGGCCGGGCGGCCGGGATTGTGATTCGGAGGGGGACATGGGAGGAACTCCTGCGCTGCGTATGTCTATCTGTCAGATATGTGCCAGATCACCGGGGATCGACAACGATCACTCACGCGGTAAGACAAACCGATCGGCGACAGAGATGCGCTAAGGGCCGACCGGCTACATGCACAGGCAGCAACAGCCGCCGAGGCGGCACAGATCAACTGTGCGGCGACGGGTGAGCATCAGCTCTCGGCGGGTTTCCACACAGAGCAGTTTACCCGCTTCGGCGCGGAAAAAGGACCCGGGGTCGGAAACCGGGAATGCTAAGCGGCATCCCGCAGGGTCAGGGGCGCCAGGGCGCTGCGCAGGTCGGAGCTCTTGGGCACCCCGGAGATCCGGAATCGCTCCCGGCCGCGGGCATCGAAAACGAAGGTGGTCGGCAGCGACAGCACGTTCAGTTCGCGGGCCAGCGCGGGCTCGGCCTCGATATCGACCTCGATATCCAGCGGCGGGGCCTCGGTATCGGCGAGATCGGCGACCACATCGGTCACGACCCGGCGCACCGCGGCGCACGGGCCGCACCATACGGCGGAGAAGTGCAGCACGGCCGGTACCGCCACCCCCACTCCGGCCGCGGCCAGTAGTGCGGTGCGGGCCGCGTCCCGCGGTGCGGTCGCCGTGGCGGTAGTGCGGATGCGACCCTCGCGGCGGCGCAGCAACACCCCGACGGCACCGGCGACGACCAGCACCACCACGAGAATCACGATCGGCATCATGGCTGCATCACCGTCACCGGCTGCGCGAACTTGTCCATATCGATGGTCATATTGTCGCCCTCCCCTTCGACGATGATGTCCCCGCCGAGCGCCTTGACACTGGTCGGGTGCACGCCGAACGGCAGGTCCCGGGTGTCGATGGTGCGGGTGAAGCGGGCCAGCACCGCGGCCTTGTCCAGGTCGGGGCTCAGCGGGGTGGGGGTCGAGGCGGGCGAGGTCTCATCACCCCGATACAGATCGGTCGCGACGATGCGGATCTGATCGCCGTTGAGCAGGAGATCGGCCTTCACGCTGACGCGCTGGGTGCTGCGCGGTTCCGGCCCGAGCGGGATCGTGCCGCTGAGGATCAGCGCGCCCTGGGTGGTCACGCCCGAACCGCCGGATCCGCCGGTACCGTCCGACTTGTCCGCGGGCGGTCCGCGCATGTCCAGATCCGGGATATTGAACAACCGGCCCATCTCGACCGGTTCGATGGTCATCTTCCCGGACACCTGATCGACCGGAACCGAGCGGGTATCCCCGTCGATCAGGTCGTGGGCGGGCAGATGAACGCCGTTGAGCGTGGCCTCGACCAGGATCTCGCCGGGGATGTCCGGGCGGTTCGCGTGCGCCTGGATGACGACATTGCGAAAGTTGCCGTGCCACGCCTGCAGCACGAACGGGAATCCGTGGATGGTCACGCTCGGATCGGCGCTGAGCTCACCACCGGCCCGCAGGGACCGCGAGACCCGGTACTCCGAGTACGCCGCGGCCGTGAAGTCGGCAACCACCGCGAACGCCACCAGCAGCAGCAGTCCGACTACGACCTTTCGCATGTAGGCAGGTTATCTGTTCCTCCGGTCGGGCAACCTCGGGTATGCGCCTCATCGCGAGGTTTTTGGCGGCGACGCGGACGCGGGTTGCCCGGAATGCGTGGTCACGTCCCCGGACGCGCTAATGTAGGCACGAATTACCCGTGCGAACGCGCATGTATTCGCGACGGACACCGAGGTTGCCGCGAACATGCCATGCCAGATTAGGAGGAGAGCCGGTGGAGCTACTCCTACTGACGTCAGACTCGAATCCTGAGTCGGTCCTGCCCTCGTTGGCATTGCTGCCGCATCACGTACGGCCCGCGCCCACCGAGGTCGCCTCCCTGCTCGAGGCGGGTTCGGCGGACGTCGCGCTGGTGGATGCGCGCACCGATCTGGCCGCGGCGCGCGGACTGTGCCGGCTATTGGGCAGCACGGGGTCCTCGGTACCCGTCGTCGCGGTGCTCACCGAGGGTGGTCTGGTCGCGGTCAATGCCGATTGGGGCCTGGACGACATCCTGCTGCCCGGGACCGGCCCGGCCGAGCTCGATGCCCGGCTGCGGCTGCTGGTGGCCCGCAACGGCGGCGCGGCCAGCCCGGAGAACACCGGCAAGATCACCCTAGGTGAGCTGGTGATCGACGAGGGCACCTACACCGCGCGGCTGCGCGGTCGCCCGCTCGACCTCACCTATAAGGAGTTCGAGCTGCTCAAATACCTTGCCCAGCACGCCGGCCGGGTGTTCACCCGGGCCCAGCTGCTGCAGGAGGTATGGGGCTATGACTTCTTCGGCGGCACCCGCACGGTCGATGTGCACGTGCGTCGGCTGCGCGCCAAGCTCGGCAGCGAATACGAATCACTGATCGGCACGGTCCGCAACGTCGGCTACAAGGCGGTGCGCCCGGCGCGGTCCAGCGGTAAGAGCGATCCGGCTCCGGCGCATTCCGACGACGGTGTAGATGGTTCCGAGGATGTGCAGCTGGCTCCGGTCAACGGCTCGCAACCGTGACGGACGCATCCGCGGAACTGTCCGGCTGGACCGGAGAACTCTCGGCAGATATCGCTCGGCAGATTCGTGAGTTGCTCGACCACGCCACCGCAACCGACGGCGTGGCACCGGTTTCCGAGCAGGCCGTGCTGGCGTTGCGCGCGCCGGAGGCGGCCTGTCACCTGGTGGCCGTGCGGGAGGGCGCGGTGGCCGGGTACGTCAACCTCGTTGCCGCGCACGGCGAACACCCGGCAATGGCGGAGGCGGCGGTGGATCCGCGCCACCGCGGCCGCGGAATCGGCGCCGCACTGGTCGCCGCGGCGCTGTCCGAGGGTGGCCGGGCGGCGAGGGTGTGGGCGCACGGCAATCTGCCGGCGGCCCGTGCGGTGGCGGGGCGTCTCGGGCTGGGCGTGGCCCGCGAGCTGTGGCAGATGCGCCGCCCGCTGGCGACTCCTGAGCTACCTGAACTGACTGTGCCCGACGGGATCCTGCTGCGCACCTACGCCGGGCCCGCGGACGATGCGGAACTGCTGCGTGTCAACAACGCCGCCTTCGACTGGCATCCCGAACAGGGCGGATGGGGCGAGGGCGAGATCGCCGTGCGCCGCGAGTCCTCCTGGTTCGATCCGAAGGGGCTGTTCATCGCGGTCGATCCCGCCGATCCGGCGCGGATGCTGGGGTTCCATTGGACGAAGGTCCATGACGATGAGAATCCGGCGGTCGGCGAGGTTTATGTGGTCGCGGTCGATCCCGCCGCGCAGGGCCGGGGCCTCGGTCGCCTGTTGACCCTCGCGGGCCTGCACTACCTGCGCGATCGCGGCCTGGGCGAGGTGCTGCTGTACACCGAGGCGGACAACACCGCCGCGGTGCACACCTACACCCGGCTGGGCTTCGGCACCTCGCACGTCGACGCGGCCTACTCCGCCCGCTGAGTGGGCTCCTCTTCCGTCATTCCGGCGTGCTTGTGGCCGGAATCCTCGGGAGATCCCGGCCACAAGCATGCCGGAATGACGAGAATTGTTGGGGTTTATGCCGAGCCCGGGACGGGGAACCTGGCGGAGACGACCCCGGAAGAGCGCCCGCGGCGGTAGCTGGACGGATGCCGGATAGCCGCTGTGATTCGACACGCGGGAATATCCAGTGAGCCCAGTAACACTGCGGCAAATGTCACACTTAGGCGACGTGATCGCGCCGGGTTGTTCACTCTGCGTTCACTAGGCCAGGTCCAACTGTCTACCGGCCGAACCTACGTTACTTATGGGCGGCATTAGCTCCCCTGGTGCGCAGGTTCTCCTGAACGGCCACCACAGCAGCCCGTCCGGTCGTTGAGGGATCGGGCGTGTTACCAAGCGTTCCGGAGGAATTGGTGAATCTCAAGCGCAGCAGCGCTCTCATCGGCGTGCTGGCCGCGGCCGGTGCCCTGACTCTGTCGGCCTGTGGCAGCGACAACAACGCCGCCCAGACCGGCAACACCGCCCCCAAGGTGAGCGTGGACTGTGGTGGCAAGAAGGCGCTCAAGTCCAGTGGCTCCACCGCCCAGCTCAATGCGATGACTCGTTTCGTCGCGGCGTACCAGGAGAACTGCCCGGGCTACAAGCTTGATTACACCGGTAGCGGTTCCGGCGCCGGTGTCAACGACTTCATCGGCGGCCAGACCGATTTCGCGGGTTCGGACTCACCGCTGGATCCGAAGAAGGGTGAGCCGGACAAGGCCGCCCAGCACTGCGGTTCGCCGGCCTGGGATCTGCCGACCGTCTTCGGCCCGATCGCGATCACCTACAACGTCTCCGGCGTCGACAAGCTGGTCCTCGATGGTCCGACGGCGGCGAAGCTGTTCAGCGGCCAGATCACCAAGTGGAACGATCCGGCGATCAAGGCGCTCAACAGCGGCATCGCCGATAAGCTGCCGGACCTGGCGGTCAACGTGGTCTTCCGCAGCGACCAGTCCGGCACCACGGACAACTTCCAGCAGTATCTGGGCGCGGCCTCGAAGGGCGCCTGGGGTACTCGCGGCGCGGGTAAGACCTTCGCCGGCGGCGTCGGTGAGGGCGCGCAGGGCAACCAGGGCACCTCGGCCGCCATCGACCGCACGCCCGGCTCGATCACCTACAACGAGTGGTCGTTCGCCAAGACCCAGAACCTGCACATGGCGAGCATCCTGACCGATGCCTCGGTGAAGCCGGTCGATCTGACCGTCGACTCGGCCGGCAAGGCCGTCGCCGGCGTGCAGGTCAAGGGCCAGGGCAACGACCTGGTGCTGGACACCAGCTCGTTCTACAACCCGACCGATCCGGCCGCGTACCCGATCATGCTCGGCACCTACGAGATCGTGTGCTCGAAGTACAGCGACCCCGACGAGGCCAAGGCGGTCAAGGCCTTCCTGACCTCGGCGACCAATAATGGCCAGGTCGGCCTGGATGCGGCCGGGTACATCCCGCTGCCGGATTCGTTCAAGGCCAAGCTGACCACCGCCATCAACGCCATCTCCTGATACCGCAGCCCATGACCGTGCACGACGATGTCACCGCCGCCGGACAGTCGGACTCGACTGACCGGCGAGTGGGCGGAGATACTGCTCAGATGCCGAGTGAACCAGCCATCGATTCGGCGGAATCAGCCGACGCAGCCGAATCGGTCAAACCCATCCACCCGAAGGTGAGTAATTCGCCGGAGGTGATCTTCCGGTCCCTTGCCACCGCGGCGGGCGCGACGATCGTCGCGGCCATCGCGCTGATCGCGTTGTTCCTGCTGATCAAGGCGGTGCCCTCGATCGGCGCGAACCACGCGAACTTCTTCACCAGCCCCCAGTTCGACACCAACGATGCCGGCAACCTGAAGTTCGGCATCCGCGATCTGTTCATGGTGACGGTGATGAGCGCGGGATTGGCGCTGGTGATCGCGGTGCCGATCGGTGTGGGTATCGCGCTGTTCCTGACGCAATACGCGCCCAAGGCACTGGCCCGCCCGTTTTCGATGCTGGTGGATCTGCTGGCGGCGGTGCCGTCGATCGTGTTCGGCCTGTGGGGTTTTCTGGTGCTGGCCCAGCATCTGGTGCCGGTGGAGAAGTTCTTCAACGACAACCTCGGCTGGCTGTTCCTGTTCAAGTCCGGCAACATCTCGATCGACGGTGGCGGCACCATCTTCACCGCCGGCGTGGTGCTGGCCGTGATGATCCTGCCGATCATCACCTCGGTCAGCCGCGAGGTCTTCAACCTGACTCCGCGCGCGCATATCGAGGCGGCGCAGGCGCTTGGCGCGACCAAGTGGGAGGTGGTGCGGATGACCGTGCTGCCCTACGGCCGCAGCGGCGTGATTGCCGGGTCGATGCTCGGCCTGGGGCGTGCCCTCGGCGAGACCATCGCGGTGCTGATCGTGCTGCGCACCGCGCAGCAGCCGGGGCATTGGTCGCTGTTCGACGGCGGATACACCTTCGCCTCCAAGATCGCCTCGGCCGCCTCGGAATTCAGCCAGGCGCTGCCGACCGGCGCCTACATCGCGGCGGGCTTCGTGTTGTTCGTGCTGACCTTCGTGGTCAACGCGCTGGCCCGGGTCGCCGCCGGCGGGAAGGTGAACGGGTAATGACCGCAACCACTCTCGACCAACCGATCAAGGCGCCGGCCTTCCGGCAGATCGGCCTCGCGCGCAGGCTGCGCAACAACATCGCGACGCTCGTCATGTGGCTGTGCTTCGCGATTGCCCTGGTGCCGCTGGCCTGGGTGCTGATCGTGGTGGCGGGCAAGGGATATCACGCCGTCATCAGCAGCGGCTGGTGGAGCAAATCGCAGTTCGGCGTGCTGCCCGAGCAATATGCGGGCGGTGTGTACCACGCCATCTACGGCACCATCGCCCAGGCGGCGGTGGCCGCCGTGATCGCCATCCCGCTCGGCGTGATGGCCGCGATCTACCTGGTCGAATACGGTCGCGGGCGGCTGGCCAAGGTCACCACCTTCATGGTGGACATCCTCGCCGGTGTGCCGTCGATCGTGGCCGCGCTGTTCGTCTTTTCGCTGTGGATCTCGACGTTGAAGTTCCAGCAGAGCGCGCTGGCGGTGGCGTTCGCCCTGGTGCTGCTGATGCTGCCGGTGGTGGTGCGCAGCTCCGAGGAGATGCTCAAGCTGGTGCCCGACGAGCTGCGCGAAGCCTCCTACGCGCTGGGCATCCCGCGCTGGAAGACGATCGTGCGGGTCGTGCTGCCGACCGCGCTGCCCGGCATGATCAGCGGCATGCTGCTGGCCATCGCCCGCGTCATGGGCGAGACCGCGCCCGTGCTGGTGCTGGTCGGCTACTCGTCGTCGATCAACTTCAACCTCTTCCAGGGCAATATGGCCTCGCTGCCGCTGCTGATCTACCAGCAGCTGTCCAACCCGGAGCCGGCCGGTGTGGCGCGGGTGTGGGGTGCGTCCCTGACGCTGATCCTGATCATCGCGCTGCTGTACCTGGCCGCGGGGGTCGTCAACAAGTTGCTCACGCGGAACCGATAGAAGCGAACGGAATCTCCCATGGCCAAGCGGATCGACGTCAAAGATCTGAACATCTACTACGGCAAATTCCATGCCGTCTCCGATGTGTCGCTGACCGTGCTGCCCCGCAGTGTCACCGCGTTCATCGGCCCGTCGGGTTGCGGCAAGTCGACCGTGCTGCGCTCGCTCAACCGCATGCACGAGGTGACCCCCGGCGCCCGCGTCGAGGGCGGGGTGCTGCTGGACGGCGAGGACATCTACGGCTCGCAGATCGACCCGGTCGGCGTGCGCCGCACCATCGGCATGGTGTTCCAGCGCCCGAATCCGTTCCCCACCATGTCGATTCGCGATAACGTGGTGGCCGGGCTGAAGCTGCAGGGCGTGCGGGGCAAGAAGGAACTGCACGAGGTCGCCGAGCGCTCGTTGCGCGGCGCCAACCTGTGGAACGAGGTCAAGGACCGGCTCGACAAGCCGGGCGGTGGCCTGTCCGGCGGCCAGCAGCAGCGCCTGTGCATCGCCCGTGCGATCGCGGTATCCCCGGACGTGCTGCTGATGGACGAGCCGTGTTCGGCGCTGGACCCCATCTCGACCCTGGCGATCGAGGATCTGATCTCGGAGCTGAAGAAGCAGTACACGATCGTCATCGTCACCCACAACATGCAGCAGGCCGCGCGGGTGAGCGATCAGACGGCCTTCTTCAACCTCAAGGAGCAGGGCAAGCCCGGCAATCTGGTGGAGATCGACGAGACCGAGAAGATCTTCTCCAACCCGACTCGCAAGGCCACCGAGGATTACATCTCGGGCAGATTCGGATAGATCTCCGTCATCCCGGCACGTTTTTGGCCGGGATCTCTGGTGCCCGAGATGAATTCCGGCCAAAAGCCTGCCGGAATGACGGGTGGCATTGAAACGCGAAGGGCCCGAGCGGAACTCGGGCCCTTCGCGTGTCTTGTGTTGCCTATCAGATCTTTTCTGCCTCGGCGTCCTCCGGGGGCAGCACGCCGGTCACCAGGAACACCACGCGGCGGCCGATCTCGACGGCGTGGTCGGCGAAACGCTCGTAGTAGCGGCCGAGCAGGGTCACGTCCACCGCGGCGGCCACGCCATACTTCCACTCCCGGTCCATCAGCAGCGAGAACAGGTGGCGATGCAGATCGTCCATCGCCTCGTCATCCTCGTTGAGCTGCGCGGCCCGCTCCGGATCGCGGGACTCGAGCACCTCCCGGGCCGTCTGGCCCATATTCACCGCGACCCGGCCCATCTCGGCGAAGTAGCCGTTGACCGCCTCGGGCAGGGCGTGGGCGGGGTGCCGGCGACGGGCGACCTTGGCCACGTGCAGCGCCAGCGCGCCCATCCGGTTCACATCGGCCACGATCTGGATGGCGCTGACCACCTGCCGCAGGTCGCCCGCGACCGGCGCCTGCAGGGCGAGCAGCGCGAAGGCCTTCTCCTCGGCCTGGGTGATCATCTCGGCGATCCGGTCGTACTCCGTGATCACCTGTTCGGCCAGGCCCAGGTCGGCCTGCAGGAGCGACTGTGTCGCCTGTTCCATCGCGGAACCTGCCACACCGGCCATTTCGCCCAGCACGGCGGCCAGGTCTGCCATTTGCTCGTTGTAGATGACACGCATGACCCAGAACATTAGTTCCCGGCTCTGACCAAGTCACGAACGGCGGGTGAACCGCGGGTGTTGCCCGCAACTAGCCGCATCCCTGCAGGTGAGAGTTGTGCCTAGCGGCACGAATCATCGGCGGCGTTGACATGCTCGAGGTCGGTGGGAAGTGTGACCGAATTCGCCTGGTCTGCATCGGCCGCGGGCACCGACGCCACCTCCGGCAGCGGGTTGCCGAACGACGGCGGCGCATGCACCGAGGCGGCGGCGGGCCAGGTGAAGTCGGTGCCGAGCACCACCTGCACGATGCTGCCCGCCCCTGGGACGAGCTGCAATCGCGCACCCGGAATCGCCGCGGCCACCGTGGCCGCCTCGCCCCGGTGGCCGGGCGCATAGCGCACCACGGTGGTCGCCACCGTGCCGTAGGCGAAGGTGTCGACGCTGTAGATCTGAAATCCCGGTTTCGCCAGCCTGGCGGCGGTGCTGCTCGCCAGCCCCGAGGTGGCCGAGGCATTGGAGACCTGCACCGATACCGTCGTCGGGTCCGCAGCGGTGAGTGTGCGGGGCGGTGGCGGTTCCGACGCCGGGGCCGGCTCCGGGGACCGCTGCTCCCCGGGCAGGGGCTGGTCGTCGATGATGGCCCGGAAGATGGCCTTGATATCCGATTCGCGGGGAATCTCGTTGCCGTAGGAGGTGGTTCCGGCCGTCGGCACGGTCAGGAAGGTGATCTCCCCGGCCGCCACCTTCTGCAGCGACCGGCCCAGCATCAGCAGATCTTGAGTGCCGGTGTTGTCCATGAAGGCATGGCCGGTGAAGGCGGTGAGGAACCCGTTGAGCTTGCCCGGATCGAGCAGTACCCGATTCGAGAGCGCATTGCGCAGCAGGGAGGACAGGAACAACTGCTGGCGGTGGATGCGGTCGTAATCGCTGCGCTCCTCGCCCAGGACGTGCCTGGCCCGCACGTAGTCCAGTGCGGTGGCGCCGTTGATGACCTGGCGTCCGGTATCGGACAGTACGGTGCCGAGCTGACCGTCGACGATCGGCTTGGTGGTGCACACCTCGACCCCGCCGACGGTATCGACCATGGACTCGAATCCGGTGAAATCCAGCCCGATGAAGTGGTTGATCTTCAGCCCCGACAGCTTCTGCAGCACCTTGATCAGGCATTTCGGGCCGCCGAGGGCGTAGGTGGCGTTGAGCTTATCGCCCAGCGCCGAGGGGAATTTCGAGCCGGTGTACTGCGCCTTGTCGTTATCCCAGGCCTCGCAGACGGGGCGGGTGACGTCGAGGTCGCGGGGGAAGGACACCACGACGACGCGCTGGCGGCTCGCGGGGATGTTCACCAGCATGACCGTGTCCGAGCGCGCGCCCTCGGCATCGGCGGTGGTGCCCGCCCCTACCTGGCTGTTGGCGCCCGCGCGCGAATCGGTCCCGGCGATCAGGAAGTTCTCGTCACCGAGCTGGCCGACGGGATCGACGATGTCGTGCGAGCCGGTGTCCAGGGCCTGCACCTTCGTGAAGCCCTTATCGGTGGCGCGCAGATAGTTCCAGCCCGCGCCGGTGAGCGTCAGGGCCGTCACCGCGGTGAGTGCGGTGAGGGAGCGGCCGGCGACGCGCAGCCCGCGACCGCGCCTGCCCCGCATCGTCGGCTTCCAGGAAAGGGGCGGCGCACCAAAGGTTTCCGGTATCGGCGCGGGATGGGGACGGTCCAGCGGCGGGGTCGGAGGCTGGTCCGGCGGCGGTGGCTCGACGGTGTCCGGCAGAGCCGGGGGCTGCACCGCTTCGTTTTGTGTTGTGGTGGACGGGGTTTGCGCGAGCGGGGTAATGCCGGTGCGCATCACCGGAAGTTCGCCGCCGGTATGCGCGGCGATATGGCGCTCCCAGGGTGCACACCTGACAGGCTGCGACGAGCAACCCTGCAGATCGTCACCCACCAACGAACCTCGCTTCACCTCGTGCCGATGATGCAGACCGCGCCGATAGGAACCATGTCGATGATAGTGATCGGCTTCGGCAAAATGCCTGAACGTGGCCGTCGCGGGCGTGTACACGTCGGGGAGGTTCTGCTGGTGTCGCGTTTGTGCAATCGCGTAGGAGTCGGGCGTAGCAGGCTGGGCGGACGGTAGTTTGCTTACGGAGAGGAAACCCATGGCAGTCGCCACGTTGAAGATGCTCACCTTGGACAGTGCGGACGCGCGGCGAGACGCGGAGTTCTGGGCCGCGGCGCTCGGCTGGGAGATCGCGCACGCTCAGGACGAATACGCCATGCTCACCGGTCCTGATCACGCGCTCGGCTTCGGTACGGTCCCGGATTATCAGCCGCCCACCTGGCCGAACGAGAATGGCACCAAGCAATTCCATCTGGATTTGGCGGTCGAGGACCTCGAGATGGCCAGCAAGCAACTGGTCGAACTGGGTGCCACGGTGCCGGAGTTCCAGCCAGGCGAGACCTGGCGGGTGCTGCTCGATCCGAGCGGCCACCCGTTCTGCCTCACCCTCGCTGCCAACTGGGGCTAGCCACCTGAAATAGGTGCTGTCGTCTGCTGTTATCCGCCGCTGTGCATGACGTCGGCGGCTTGGGGGACGGTGTCGTCTTCGGGGTCGTCGGGAATGGGTTCGCCGCGCAGTGCGGCGGAGAGTTCGGTACGTTGCCGGCGGCGGCGACCATTTCCCGGACGATGTTGGCGAACAGCCGGCGCTTGTACGGCAGTGCCGACCCGCCGCCCAGGCGAGTCACCTTCCGTACCGGGCAACCGAAGTTCACACAGTGACAACAAGTCGTATTACGGCAGAATTGCAGGTGGAGGCCTACTTACTATAGCGAATGCTATTGTAAGTACGTGGAGTGGGGCATCTACCAAACCGACGAGGTTGCGGCCTGGATGGAGCAACTACGGCACGATGATCCGGTTGCTGCCGAACATGTGGAAGCGGCGGTCGACGTGCTGTCCGAGCATGGCCCGACGCTCGGTCGGCCACTGGTCGACACTCTCGTCGGTTCTAAGCTTGCCAACCTTAAGGAGCTGCGACCACGGCAAACCATGATCCGGATCTTATTTGTCTTCGATCCATGGCGATCGGCGATCCTCCTGGTGGGTGGAGACAAGACTGGCCAGTGGACGTCCTGGTATCGGCACGCCGTCCCTCGGGCCGAGGCACTATACGAGATCTATGCGAAGGAACGAGCAGAGGAGGAAGGTCAAGCATGAGCAGCTTCAGCAAGTGGGACAGGAGTGCCTACCGCGCGCGGGTCGGCGAGGACGAGTCCGCGCGTCGTCGCGGTGCGATCATGGCCGAACAGTGGGGGCACCAGCTTGCGGAGGAGCGCAAGCGCCTGAACTTCACACAGGCGGGCCTCGCGGAGATCATGGGTGTCTCCCCAGGACGGGTTTCACAGATCGAACGAGGTGAGGTGTCCACTGTAGAGGCCATCGCCGCTTATGTATCCGCTCTCGGCGGCAAACTCGAGTTGTTGGCAGACATTGGTGGTCACCTGCTGAAGATGCCAGCCAACCCGGCTGCGTGAAGACAGGACCGAGCCGCTGGACGTAGGCAAGAAGGCTCATGTTGTTCGGTGGCCACGGCTTCGCCTCCAGGCCATAGCGCCTGAGATCGAGGTCGCATATTGTCGCATTGTGACGCCAGCGCGGACAGGGCAGAAATGGCCTGAGGAAGAGGACGAGCAGCTGCTCCACGACCTCCGCGGCAGTGATCCGTTGTCAGTCATCGCTGCAAGGCACCAACGTAGTGAAGGCGCGATCGTCGCGCGGGCAAAGCATCTGGCCGGGACAGTACACCAGTTCAATGACGATGAGAATCCATTCGACTGGGCGCGAGATGAATTGCGACGTGGCGAATTTCCGCCAGACTGGCCAGCCCAACTTCGACACGGCCGCCGCGGCACGACGTCGGCGCCTGTCTCAACGCCAGTGACGGTCTCGAACTCGTCGGCCGCGATCGAAGAGACCAACGATGGTATCGCCCCGGCGTCGGTTCAACGCAGCTGCGTCCGCGACTATCAGCGGGTTTTGGATATCTGGGCTGCACACGATGACAGCACGCGATACCGCAGAAGTTTCGAAGCCGACCTTGATGTGTTAGCACAATTTGACGAAGCCACCCTGATCTCCACGGCTGCGCGCCTGGCGGAGCGATATGGTCGCGTAGCCACGAGCGATTGGGTTCTGGAATCCGATTGGCCTGAAGTCGAGCGGCTGGATATCACCGCCACTGAACTGCGGGAAGGTTCGGACGAAGCGCGTATCGCGTGTGTAGAGTTGCTGGAGGCAGCGATTCGAAAACTTGCATGCGAGCGCGATCGCGACGTGGTGCTGGGCCGTTTAGGCATACGTGGATCATCGACAAAATTGGTTGATATTGGCAAGGCGCACGGGATCAGCCGCGAGCGAACGCGCCAACTCTTCCAACGCTCGATGATCAGACTGATCGTACGTCGGCCCAGACATGTCTTTCGGGCTTGGGATCATGTTCGCGGGGTTCTTCGTGAAGCACTTCAAACCCCGCGCGGCGCTCTGGACTCAGAACTTGTGTTGTCGGTGATAGATCTTGCGCTACCATGCGCTGATCTCCGAGAAGCTGTGATGTTCGTGTGCCACTTAGCTGGCCATGACCATGACGTCGCGCTAACACAGGATCGGGTTGCGAAACTAGCGCTTGTACGGGAACAGCGGCGGAAAGCGGAATACCTGGAGCAGAACAGGCAGAGATATCTGGACCTGAAGCTCGCGAGGCTGGTGAACAGTATCGTTTGGCCGAACTGTCCGCTACATGACCGGATCCCGCTTCAATTTCTCTGTCCGCTCCGATCGCCGAAAGAGACGGATCGGCGAAGCATCTCAGGGCACTGGGAGTCCCAGCTACTTCATCGGTCGGTCGGTTACGATTCGAAGGCCGAGCTGGCGTTCATTGAAATGTTGGAAGCCTCCAACCTGGTGCAGGGGTATTGCGAGCAGCCAGTGGAAATCGAGTATGCTCTGAATGGGGACATTCATCGCTATTTTCCAGACTTCCTTGTTGATCTGTCGGACGGTCGCCGATTCTTAGTCGAGGTCAAGGGTTCGCTGGATGAATTTGCCAAGCGTACCAACATGGCTAAAATGGCGGCCGCCAGGGAGTATTGCGATACCCGCGGTTGGGGGTTGCTGTCAACGGCCAACGGTCGGACTCTGCAGGATTTGGTTGATCGTCAGGTCGAGCAGTTCGTAGAGGACCTGCTGCGGCATCGTCTAGCCAGAGGTGTCGTAGGTTGGCCATCGTTCCGGGAATTCCTGCAAGAGCACAAATTGCAGTGGCTCGACGTGGCGGCAATTATTTACCGCAAAGGTTGGTGTTGGCAGACCGAGCCGTTTCGTGTCTCGATCGCTCCGGCCGGGGCATAGTCCTTGAATGTTCGGCAAACCTTCGTTGTATTCCGCATTCAGGTCGTCCAGCTTCTTCTGGATCCACCCGGATTGCCGTACCCGATCGGTGCCACCCGCCTCGGATACCTCGAGGCGACCGGCCACCTCCGTCACGTACACCGTGGTCTCCACGGCCTCGCGCTGCGCTATTGCGTCGCCCCTCGCCGACGAGCGCGAAACCAGCTTGCCCGCTCCGTCCTACCGCCAGTCCCGAGACGGCGCGTCGTACGGCGTGTTCAGAATCGGGTTGTCGACGACCGAAGAAGGCACAGGCCATTCTCGCACTGCGATGGTGTTGCGACCCAGAAAGGGTTGCCTTTCGGACAGGTGGCGGGAAGACGTTTATCCGCCGCTGTGCATGACGTCGGCGGCTTGGGGGACGATGTTGGCGAACAGCCGGCGCTTGTAGGGCAGTGCCGATCCGCCGCCTAGCCGGGTCACTTTCCGTACCGGGCAACCCAGGTTCATGCAGTGACAATAAGTCGGCTCGGGTGCACGTACGTGCACCTTGTGTATAGTGCACGTACGTGCACCCTGATGGAGGTGGTCCAATGTTCACAACCCCACGTGAAGCTGGGATGCTGTTGCGGCAGCTCCGCGAGGACGCCGGGTTGTCGAGGAATGAATTGGCCGGCCGCGCCCAGGTATCCAAACGATGGCTCACCGATTTTGAGAATGGGAAGCCATCGGTCTACATGTCCATGGTGATGGACTGCTTCGCCGCGCTCGGGGCGGGATTCGAGGTTGTGATCGACAAGTCGTCAACAGGACGAGGGGAACCCGGTGAATAGCAAATTATCGGTATTTATGGACGGAATCTTTTGCGGGTTCATAGAGCAGACAGTCAGCGGGGATATTCGATTCGCATACGATGGCGAATATCTGCGGCGCGACGACCCAACTCCACTGTCGCTGTCGATGCCCCTCGCAGTGAAAACGCATAGAAAGCGATCGATCCTACCTTTCCTTGACGGTCTGATCACGGACAACGAGACGGCGAGAACGGCGATTGCTAACAGATTTGATGTGAAATCGAGCAATGCGTTTGCGATTCTTTCCCACATCGGTGCAGACGTGGCTGGTGCACTACAGATTCTCCCGGATGGGGTGCGTCCTACGGGTGGGGAAGCGGACCGTGGCGGATACTCCGTCTTGACCGACAGCGACGTAGCGGAACTTCTGTCAGCTGTGCGGGAGGAGTATCGCGATGGCCGAAGCCCTGTCGAGGCTGCTGGCCGCTTCAGTTTGGCCGGTGCGCAGCCGAAGATAGCACTACTTCGTACCGAGCAGGAGCAGTGGGCAACTCCGCATGGATCGACGCCGACAACGCATATCCTGAAGCCCGTTTCGGGTGATTTTAAACGCATTGATATCGTCGAGCACATGACAATGCGAGCCGCGACATTGATGGGGTTGAAGGTAGCCGCAACGCGACTACAAGCCTTCGGTGCTGAGCGGGCATTTATCACCACGCGGTATGACCGCATTTCGAAACGAGGGGTTTGGCAGAGGTTGCACCAGGAGGATCTGGGGCAAGCGCTGTCGGTACCGCCTTCGAAGAAATATCAAAGGCAGGACGGAGGCCCCCGGGTTGGAGCGGTAGCCCAACTGTTTCGGGGCCTTCCCAGACTCGCGGATCGTTCGGCAGCGGCAGGTGCGTTCTATCAAGCGCTGATGTTCAATGTGACGCTCGAATGCATCGACGCGCACATCAAAAACTATTCAGTACTGCTCGAGGGGCGTGCGGTGAAATTTGCACCACTATACGACCTGGCAACGTATGCTCCATACAAAAGACCTGGATTGACGACGTATGCCGCTATGAAGATCGGGCAGGAATGCCAATTCGACAAGATCGGTATTACGCAGTGCCTCGACGCTGCGAAGGCTCTGGGTGTTGACCCCGAGTGGGCCCGGGATACGGTGTTGCGCCTCCGTCGCGATGCGGTGGGCGCGTTCGAAACAGCACGCGACGAGCTGATCGGCACCGACTCCGACACGGCGGCTTTCGCGACCGGCGTGCTCGAATCAGTCGCGCGACTTCCCGGATTGCGAGGCGACATCTGAACTCCGCGTCCCAGCAGCGCAGTCACGGGGTGGTGGGTCTGTCAGCCGCCGCTGTGCATGACGTCGGCGGCGGTGGGGACGGTGTCGTCTTCGGGGTCGTCGAGCCAGCCGTCGGGGAGGGTGACTTTGGTTTGGGGGGAGCCTTGGCGGCCGCGGGGGCCGGTGGCGGCGTCGGTGGGGAAGGGGACGGCGGGGTCGAGTTGTGCGGTCAGGTCTTCGATGTGGGTGAGGCTGGTGACGGTGGCGAATTTGCGGCGTAGTTGGGAGCCGACAGGGAAGCCCATGAGGTACCAGGCCATGTGTTTGCGGATGTCGCGCATGGCTTTGTCTTCGCCGTCATGCTCGACGAGCAAAGAGGCGTGGCGGTAGAGGATCTCGCCGACGCGGCCGAGGGTCGGGCCGACCGGAATCGGCTCGCCGCGCAGCGCCGCCGACAGTTCGGCGAACAGCCATGGACGGCCGAGACACCCGCGTCCGACAACTACCCCGTCGCAGCCGGTTTCGGCCATCATCCGTAGGGCGTCGTCGGCGGTGAAGATGTCGCCGTTGCCGAGGACGGGGATGGTGGTGACGGCTTCTTTGAGCCGGGCGATAGCGGTCCAGTCCGCTTGGCCGGAGTAGAGCTGGGCGGCGGTGCGGGCGTGCAGGGCAACAGCTTTCGCGCCTTCGGCTTCGGCGATGCGGCCGGTGTCGAGGTAGGTGTGGTGGTCGTCGTCGATGCCGATGCGGAACTTGAATGTCACCGGGACATCGCCTGCGGCGGCGACCATTTCGCGGACGATATTGGCGAACAGTCGCCGCTTGTATGGAAGTGCCGATCCCCCACCAAGTTTCGTAACTTTCCGTACCGGGCAACCCAGGTTCATGTCGATGTGGTCGGCCCAGCCCTCGCCGACGACGATCCGCACGGCCTCGCCGAGGGTCTTCGGGTCGACGCCGTAGAGCTGCATCGACCGTGGACTCTCGTCCGGACCGAAGGCCATCATGTGCAGGGTCTTCTCGTTGCGTTCGACGATGGCGCGGGCGGTGATCATCTCGCACACGTAGATGGCGGTCGAACTGCCGAACTCCCGGCACAGCGTCCGGAACGCGACGTTGGTGATGCCGGCCATCGGGGCGAGCACTACTGGCGGATCGACCCGATAGGGGCCGATCCGCAGCGTTGGCCGGGTGTCCGTGGCGGCTGTCATGGTGTTCAGTGTCTCAGAGTGCGGGGTGTGGCCGGGGCCACGTGCCCGGCATTCATCCGCCGGCGCATTTTTTCATTGATAACTCGGGGCGCGAAGTGTTAAGTCGGCGGGGTGATGCGTGTGCGAACAATCACCGACGCCGACTCCGGTCATGCCGAATTCACCGCGACCGTGCGCGGCACCGTTCCGGAGATCTCCATGGTGTTCTCGGTTCTGAATAAATTCCGGGACATGGTGCTCGGGGGGGAAGTGGGTCGAGCCGGGATCGACCTTCCGCTTCGGATGCCGAGTGCTTCGTGTGATGGCGCGCGAGGACGGCACCCTGGGGCTCGAGGAGACGGTCGCACCGGGCGTCTGGGAGGAGCAGGTCGATGAGACGATCACCGATCTGCACAACCAGTCCCTTGTGTGTCGCAAGCTCGGCCTGGCGCAATCCTGGGGCGAGATGACCGAATTGCATCGGGTGATCATGCACCGCTGCGTGGCGACGGCGGACAAGATCGCCCTCAGCCGCCACGCCCCCGACGAGGAGGGGGCGTCCGGTTGGCGGGTGATCTGCCTGGACAAGCATGAGGACGAGCAGGCCATCGGCGTCCCGCTCGGGCAGGTGATGGCGGATTTCCCCTATCTGCGCCAGTTCCTGGCGTTGCCGCCCGAGACCGCGGTCGTGCTGGCCCCGCCGCAGCGGCCGGACGGCGCCGTCACGGCGATGGTGCTGCACCAAGGAAACGATCTGACCGAGCTGTGGGCACAGCAGCAGATGGTCGCCGGGCTGGGACCGGAGGAGTGGACCACGTTTCCCACCGACGCTCAGAACGCCACCGTCACCGACTGCGTCGACGATTCCGCCTCGGCGGTGCGGTTGTTCCGCGAGCCCGCCGATGATCCGGCCCACTCCGGCTGGATCCTGAGCTGCACACGCCCGCACGAGCACGGCGTAGGGCACCTGCGCAGCCTGTGGGATCTGACCCAATCTCTGCCCTTCGTGACCCGATTTCTCGCCTTGCCGCGCGCGGCCGAGGTGCTGATCGAAACCCCGCGCGGCCTCCGCGGCTCCGAGATTCGCGCCAGTGTCCGGATATTCGGCAATGAACTCGTTCCCGAGCCCGGTTCGTACACCGCCGAACTCCTCGGCCGCACCGCCTGACGCTGTTCCGTTGGAGCTATTCGTAACGCTGTGCCCAGCCCATGACCTCGGCGACGTAGGCCATCGAGTGGTTGTAACGCAGTATCGCGCTCGTGCGCTGCGCTGGGTCGTGCATATCGAGCCCGCCCGAGCAGAGGTAGTTTCCGGCGGTGTAGCTCGCGTCGAACATGTTCTGCGGGTCGCCGCCCGGCCGTGAGTATCGTGCCCACGTCGCGGGCATGAACTGCATCGGTCCTTCGGCCCGGAGGAACTTGCCGGCGGAGGTGCGGTCCACCTCGTTGCCGGGCAGCGTGCCGTCGAGGGCCGGGCCGTAGATCGCGCGCCGGGTCGTCCCGAACATGTCGACATCGCCGTTGTCGGCGTGATGCGATTCGACCCGGCCGATACCGGCGAGCAGCTGCCACGGCATGTGGCACTGCGGTTGCTGCACAGCGAGTTCGACTGCGGTGAACTTGTATGCGGTCTCGGCGATCATAGGAATGCCCGGTGCGCTCGAGCCGGTGGCCGAGCCGGTGTCCGCGGATCCGGTGCTCGCCGACCCGCTGTCCGCGGATCCCGTTCCGGCCGATCCGGTGGGCAGCGCAGCCATGTGGACCGCGGGCGCGGTCGTGGCGGCCGAGGCCTGTGTCGCTAGAGCGGTCACGGAGACCAACCCGGGAACCAAACCCGACAATGCGATCACGGACTTACGGCGGACCGTTGATGTCGACTTCATTCGGTGACGTCCCACCGCAGTGCTACCTCCGTGACATTCCAACGCTCGGTGTGAGCGGATGTCATCGTATCGGCATCGGCCGCCGCGTGTGCGGGGTCGGGGCAATCCATCGGTGGGTTCGAGGAGTAAGCGGAATAAGTTGGCGCGTCGGTCCTTTGGCTGCTGCTGTCGATGCGGTAGGTCGGGGTTCCAGTAGCTCGGGCGTCTGCGGGGTTCCCGGAGATCAGCCCGGCGTGCGTGGTCAATCCTGCTGGGACAGTTTGGCGTTGAGTTCGTGGGCTTCGGAGAGCTGATCTTCCAGGATGATGATCCGGCATGCCGCGTCCAGGGCTGTGCCCTGATCGACGAGCTCGCGGGCCCGCTCGGCCAGGCGCAACTGGTAGCGGGAGTAGCGGCGGTGCCCACCCGCTGAGCGTTGCGGGGTAATCAGGTTCGCCTCGTCGAGGCTGCGCAGGAATGCTTGGGTCGTGCCGAGCATGTCCGCGGCCCGGCCCATCGTGTAGGCGGGGTAGTCGTCGTCGTCGAACTTCTCGTTCGCGGTCGTGGGGTCAGGAATCGTGGTGCCTCCAGACGACGAGTGCCCCCGGCGCCATATGGCGCCGGGGGCACTGAGGGGAATTACTAACCATCTTCGAACATGTCACCGACACTTCGGTGGTCGCCCGAGCATAGGTACTCGCGGGCGACGTAACGGCGGGCAACTCCTCCCTTCTGTTCACTGTGTTACTTCATCTTTCGTGCACTTCACCTTGCGTACCCGACGGGCCCGGAACCAGCAACTTCCTGGTCCTGCGTATGCGGGCCGCCGTCCTCGACTTCACGGGTAGTTCGTCATCTCCCGTGCCATCCAGACTTCGTTCTCTTCTGACATGAGAGAAGTTACCTCGATCTTCGCCGAATGTCTACAGCCGGCACAGCAGATTTTTTCGGTCGTTGTTGGCTTTGGCATCGAGGGAAACGACGGTGCGGCCGGTCTCGGCTGCATGGGCGGCGATGATCAGGTCGTGGGCGCCGCGCGGTGTGCCGGTGCGGCGAGGGTGGGCGATGAGTTGGGCACGGTAATTCTCCGCAGTACGGCCGCTATGCGGCGGAGGGCCTCGTGTAGCCGATCGGGTGGCTCGGAGGCGTAGCCGAGGACGAGGCCGGGTGGGCCCGGGCGGTGACGGTGCCATGTCAGCGGATGCACCAGGACGCCGTTGTGCCTGATCGCGGCGGCGAGCTGGATGTCGTCGTGGTATCCGGGCAGCGTGATGAGCAGGTGTAGTCCGGCGGCGATGCCTTCCACCCGGGCATGGGGGAGATATTCGGCGAGGGCGGTCAGGACGGCGTCGCGGCGTTGCCGTTGCCGGTTGCGCACCAGGCGCAGGTGCCGGTCGTAGTCCCCGTTCTCGAGCAGCTGGGCGAGCACCAGTTGAGGCAGTGCGGGGCTGCCCAGGTCGCTGGCGTGGCGGGCCGCGACCAGCTCGGCGTGCAGACGGCGCGGCGGGACGAGCCAGCCCAGTCGCATGCCGGGGGCGAGGGTCTTGGAGGTGCTTCCGGCGTACGCCACGTGATCGGGCGCGCTCGGCTGGAGGGCACGTACCGGTGCGCGATCGTAGCGGTGCTCGGCGTCGTAGTCGTCCTCGATGACGAGCCTGCTCGCGCGCGCCCACTCGAGCACGGCCCGGCGCCGGGCCGGTGCGAGGACCACACCCGTCGGGAACTGGTGGGCGGGGGTGAGCAGCGCGGTCTCGAGGCCGGTGCGCCGTAGCTCGTCGGTGTCCAGGCCGTATTCGTCGACGGCGACCGGAACGGGGCGCAGGCCCCAGTGGACCAGTTCGTCACGGGTGCCGCGCGAGCCCGGGTCCTCGACGGCGATCGCGCTCTGGCCGTCGTCACCGATAGTCTGCGCGAGCAGGGCGAGCGCCTGCGCCACCCCGGCGACGATGAGGATGTCGTCGGGTTCGGCGCGCACTCCCCGCGTTGTTGCCAGCCATCTGCTCAGCACCGCGCGCAGCCGGGCGCTGCCGCGGGGATCGCCGTAGCCGAGGTCGGCCGCGGCCGCGTCGCGCAGGACGGTGCGTTCGGCGCGCAGCCATGCGGCGCGGGGGAAGGCGGCGAGGTCCGGCACGCCCGGGGACAGGTCGAATTCGGCAGGTTCCGGCCAGGACGAGGCCGGGGCGGGCAGCCGTGGCGCATCGCGGCCCAGCTCCGCTGGGGCGGTAGGCCTTCCGGTATCGACCTCGGGTGTTACCCGGGGAGGTTCGGCGGCGAGCACGAGGGTGCCGACCCCGGGGCGCGCATCGAGCAGTCCCTCGTCGACGAGGCGCTGATAGGCCTCGACCGCGACGCCGCGGGCGACGCCCAGATCGGCGGCCAGCGTGCGCGTCGCGGGCAGCCGTGCCCCGGGGGCGAGCCGTCCGTCGGCGACGGCCTCGCGCAATACCGCGGTCAGCCAGCTGGTCAGTCCACGGGCGGGTGCGGCGCTCGCGTGCAGACCCAGGAAATCCGTCCCCGTCGATGCTCGCCTCATTGGTCCACTTTTCTACGCATTCTGTGGTCCTGTTTACAGGACCATGTAGCGGTCAGCATGGCAGAGTGACTCGCACCGCCCCGCCCGGCCAATTGCCTTCCGGCCCAGCCGCCCCCGCTGCGGGCCCGGTCCTGGCGGGCGTGCTCGCCTGTGCGGTGGGGATGGTGTTCGTCGGCGGCAGCGTCGTGGTGTCCGGCCGACTGCCCGGCTCGCTGCTGTTCACGGCGCAGGCGGTGCGTTATGCGGCGGCCTGCGTGCTGCTGCTCGTCGCCGCGCGCGTGACCGGTCAGCGACTGCTGCTGCCCCGGGGTGTCGAATGGGCGTGGCTGCTGGGTGTCGCGGTGACCGGCCTGGTCGTGTTCAACGTGGCCCTGGTCGAGGGGTCCCGGCACGCCGAGCCCGCCGTGCTGGGGATAGCGGTGGCCTGCGTGCCGCTGGTCCTGGCCGTGGTCGGGCCGGTGATGGACCACACCCGGCCACGGTTGATGGTGCTGCTGGCCGCGGCCGTCGTCACGGGCGGGGCGGCGCTGGTGCAGGGCGCCGGGCGCAGCGACCTGGCCGGGCTGGCGTGGGCCGCCGTCGTGCTGGGTTGTGAGGCCGGGTTCACGCTGTTCGCGACGCCGGTGCTGGGGCGTCTTGGACCGTGGGGGGTGTCGATTCACACCACGTGGCTGGCCGCGGTCATCTTCGCCGGGATCGGCGTGTGCCGCGAGGGCCCTTCGGCGGGATTGCGACTCACCGCGCAGGACCTGTATGCCGTCGGCTACCTGGCGGTCGGGGTGACCGCGCTGGCCTTCGTGCTGTGGTACTCCGGTGTCCGCCGTCTGGGGGCCGCCGTCGCGGGACTGCTCACGGGCGTCGCCCCCGCCGCGGCCGCCGTCGGCGGCGTCGCTCTCGGGCGGCAGACCCCCGGCCCGCTGGTCTGGCTGGGTATCGCCATCGTCGCCGGCGGTCTCGCTCTCGGGTTGCTCGGCAGCCGTCGGCCATGACTCACGAGACATTGCTATACGGCGGACGGCGTGCCGACCGCATGGCCTATGGCAGCGAGGCGGTGTGCAGGTCCGCGGCGGCGAGGATGTCTGCCCGTAGCCGGTCCGCGATACCGGCGTCGGTCGCGTATCGCTGCGCGGTCCGTGCCCTATCCGCCGCGGCGCATGCGCTGTAGGCGTTGCACACCGCCTGCTCGAACGCCGCCGGATTCCGATCCTGCTCGATTTCGGCGATATCGATGCCGTGCCGCTCGAGTAGTCCGTCCGCCAGCGTTCGGCGGGTGCGCTCGGCGCTCGGATCCTGTTCGGAGCCGACCCCTGCCAGACGAGCGATCATTGCTCGCCGATCGGCGGTGAATCGGTCTCCGCCGGTGTGCGAGTCCTGCTCGGACTGTCGCTCGGCGTTCGCCTGGTTGTTCCGTCGCCGGACCGCCGATTGCTCGTTCCAGAGTGCCGCGATGTCCCACATCGCCGGTGTGACCATCGGCTATTCAGGCCTGTCTTACCGGCGCGAGTGGGTGGATATGACCATAGTTGTGCGTTGTCAGCGAATTTTCGCCTTCGGCATGCCAATACTGTTGCACAGTAACCTTTTCGGGGTAACCGGCGCCGTCTCGGTGGCGGCCGGTCAAGGTCGGGGCGACGCTTACCTCGGCCACGGTTGGCATGCGCGGGCGCGGCTCGGTGGTGTTCGTATCCGGCGAGACGACCAGCAGAACGATCTTGGCCCCGTTCAATCCGAGGACGTCGAGGGTGTGCGTCTGCCGGTGCCGGTAGCCGTCGAGCCGGACCCGCCAGTTTTTGGTCACGAGCGTGGGAGGCGTCGGCGTCCAATCGTCGAGGTGGTAGATCACGCGATAGATCGGGCCGAGCCGGGACGCGAGTGACGCGAGCAGATCCGGCAGTTCGATCGAGAGGTCGTTGCCGTGCGGCCACCACGCTCCATCGACGTATCTGCCCGCGGCCGCGTGGCATTCGAACCGCAGCCGAGGCCGACGTGCGCTCAGCGGTGGTCGGCTCGGTTGTGGCGTCATTGTCGACGCTCCCGTCTCGGCCACAGTGCGACCGGGTCGTGGTGGCGAGCCGACAAGCGTGAACCTCGCGATCGCCGACGTCGAGAACTCTATTCTACGCCGTAGCTCTACGTCGCAGGCATCGACGGCGTCAGTGTACTCGGCGTTGTACTCGGCGTTCGGTGTCGCCCCCCGTGCTGCTGGCCTCGCCGCGGTGAAATATCGCGCATCGGGAACTTCATCCATCGTTCATCCCTCGATCATCAACGGTGTCTTGGCTATACAAGTCATCGGTGGACTGTGTGTGCACCAGCGGAGTCGGCGCGACTCCGTGTTCTTTCGGCCGAAGTCTTGGAGTTGCCCGTGCGCACAACCACCGCCCGCACAGCGGGAATCTTCCTCGTCGCGGGGGCGATGCTCCTGGCTGCCGGGGCCTGTACGAAGAAATCCGACCAGCCGGCGTCGGCGGCCGCGACCGCCACCTCGGCGGCGGATCTCGGCGGCATGGATGCGCTGATCGCCGCCGCGAAGAAGGAGGGCTCGCTCAATCTCATGGCGCTGCCCCGGGATTGGGCGGGTTACGGCGCGCTGATGGACGGCTTCGCGACGAAATACGGCATCAAGGTCACCGACGACAACCCGGGCGCCGCCAGCGCCGACGAGGTCAGCGCGATCACCTCGCTCAAGGGCCAGGGGCGCGCCCCCGATGCGGTGGATGTCGGGACGTCGTTCGCGGTCAGCGGTGCTGCCCAGGGGATCTACGCGCCGTACAAGGTCAGCACGTGGTCCGATATCCCCGATGCTCAAAAGGCAGCGGACGGAACGTGGTTCGGCGATTACGGCGGGTACATGTCGATCGGCTGCGATGCCGCCAAGGTCACCGCGTGCCCGACGACGATCGCCGATCTGGCCAAGCCCGACTACAAGGGCAAGGTCGCCCTGACCGGTGACCCGTTGAAGAGCAACTCCGCGATGATGGCCATCTGGACCGCGGCATTGGCCACCGGTGGCTCCCTGGACAATATTCAGCCTGGTATCGACTTCTTCGCCAAACTGAAGAGCGAGGGTAACTTCGTGCCGGTCAAGGCGACCGCGGCGACGGTGCAGTCGGGCGAGACGCCGATCATCGTCGACTGGGACTACCTGAACGCGGGCAAGACCAAGGATCTCGCGAATTCCGGCGTGAAGTGGACGGTTGCGGTATCCACCGACGCCACCATCGGCGGCTTTTATGCCCAGGCGATCAGCAAGTACGCCCCGCACCCGGCGGCCGCGCGGCTGTGGGAGGAATACCTCTACAGCAACGAGGGACAGAACGGGTTTCTGAAGGGATTCGCGCGACCGACACGGATGGCCGCGATGCAGCAGGCGGGCACCGTCGATCCGGCGCTGGCGAACCTCTTGCCGCCCGCGGGAACCAATGCCGTGTATCCGACCGACCCCCAGGCGAACAAGGCGCAGAACACCCTGACACAGAACTGGGCGAACACGGTCAAGTGATGGGTCTTCGCACGACGCGGCGCCCGGGCCTGATCTGGCTCGGGCTGCTGCCGTTCCTAGGGTTCGTCGGCCTGTTCTTCCTGCTGCCGACCGCCGTCATCGCCTACACCGCATTCCGGGTGGGGACCGGATCCGGCTCGCGGTTCGGCGGCGCGAATATCGCCGCGGCGCTGCATGGCGCCTACCGGATGGGGCTGCAGAACAGCGTCGGCATGTCGGTCGTGGTCGCGATCGTCGCCGCGATACTGGGTGTGATCCTGGCGTACGCGATCACGACCAGTGGCGGCCGATCACTGCAGCGTCTGGTGTCCACCAGCGCCGCGGTCCTCGCCAATTTCGGTGGTCTCCCGCTGGCATTCCTGTTCGTCGCGGTGATCGGCAATGCGGGGGTGCTGACCACACTGCTGCGCGACCGGCTGGGCATCGGATTGCACGACGACCTGCATTTCGATCTGTACTCGCAGGCCGGAGTCCAGTTCGTCTATCTGTATTTCCTTGTGCCGCTGATGGTTCTGGTGATCACGCCCGCGCTCGAGGGGCTGCGGCCCGAATGGCGCGAAGCGGCCGAGAACCTCGGGGCGCGCGGCTGGCACTATTGGCGCTACGTGGCCGGTCCCGCGGTGCTGCCCCATTTCCTGGGGAGCGTCGCATTGTTGTTCTGCACCGCCTTCTCCTCGTTCGCGACCGCCGACGCGCTCACCAACGGCACCTTGGCCATCACGCCGCTGCAGATCGAGAATGCGGTGTCCGGCAATGTCCTTGTCGGCCAGCAGAATCTGGGCGCCGCGCTGGCGCTGAACATGATCATCGTGGTGGTGCCGCTGACCCTGCTCTATCAGTACATGCAGAACAGGACGTCCCGATGGCTGCGGTGATCGATACGACGGCACCGCCGATCGGGGGCGCGCGGAAGGCGGCGAGGTCCGCGCCGGGTAATCGGAAGGGCTACTGGCGCCGGGTGGTTCTGCTCATCGCCGCGATCTATTTCCTCGGTCCATTCCTGGCCGCCTTCTGGTTCACCATTCACGACGGCGCGGGCGTGAACCTGGGCGCGTACACGCGAATTCTGGCGGCGGGAGGATTCTCCTCCGTCATCACGACCTCGCTGCTGCTCGGGCTGATCGCGGTGGTCGTCACGCTGCTGCTCATGGTTCCGACGATGCTGCTGGTCCAGCTGCGCATCCCCGCGGCCCGGCCGGTGGTCGAACTATTGTCGTTGCTGCCGTTGGTCATTCCGCCGGTGGCCCTGGTCGTCGGCGTCCGCGATGTGCTGTCGTGGGGCAACAACAGCGACTACGTCCAGATCTCCGATATCTTCACCGCGCTGCAGAATCAGCAGCTGCCGCTGATCCTCGCCTGCGTCTATGTGGTGCTGGCGCTTCCCTTTACGTACCGGGCGCTGGACGCCGGGATCCGCGGGTCGAATATCGAGGTGCTCGTCGAGGCCGCGCTCAACCTCGGCGCCGGCTGGGCGACGGTGCTGCGGCGGGTCGTGCTTCCGGCGCTGCGGACCTCGATTCTCAACGCGGGGTTCCTGACGTTCGCATTGGTCATGGGGGAATACACCGTCGCGAAGATTCTCATCTTCCGCACCTTCCCGGTATGGCTCGCGCAGTCCGCCAACACCGACGGCCGCATGCAGGTCGCCCTGTCCCTGCTCAGCCTCGTGCTCACGTGGCTGATCCTGTTCGCCGTCGTCTGGATCGCCGGCCGATCACGAAAGGCGCAGCGATGACCGCGCTACCTGTCTCCGAGAACGTCAGCGCATCGGTAAGTTTCGCCGATGTACACCGGCACTACGGCGGCGTGCACGCGCTGAACGGGTTGAGCCTGAACATCGATCCCGGCGAATTCATCGCCCTGCTCGGACCGTCCGGCTGCGGGAAGACCACCGCGCTGCGCATTCTCGCCGGATTCGATCATCCGAGCACCGGCACGGTTCTGGTCGACGGCAAGGACGCCTCGCCGATCCCGGCGAACAAGCGCGATATGGGCATGGTCTTCCAGTCCTACAGCCTGTTTCCGACGATGTCGGCGCAGGACAATGTCGCCTTCGGCCTCGGCCTGCGGGGTCGCCCGGGCAAGCGCCGGCGGGAGCGGGCGCGCGAGCTGCTCGATATGGTCGGTCTCGCGGAGCATGTGACGAAATTCCCCCATCAGCTCTCGGGCGGGCAGCAGCAGCGCGTCGCGCTGGCCCGTGCGCTCGCGATCGCCCCGCGGGTGCTGCTGCTGGACGAGCCGCTGTCGGCGCTGGATGCCAAGGTGCGTTATCAGCTGCGCGAGGAGATCCGCCGCATCCAGCTCGAGCTCGGCGTGACAACGGTTTTCGTCACCCACGACCAGGAGGAGGCGCTGGCGATCGCCGATCGGGTCGCGGTGATGCGCAAGGGCCGGTTGGAGCAGTGCGCGCCGCCCGATCAGGTATATCAGCGCCCGGCGACGCCGTTCGTGGCCGAATTCGTCGGCACCATGAACCGCATTGCGGCGACCGGGGTGGACCGGGCCCATGTGCGCGTCGGCGATCAGGTGCTGCGGTGCGACGGCGAGACGACCGAGGGCGCCGCCGTCACCGTCCTGGCTCGCCCGGAGGCGGTGCTGGTCAGCGAATCGGCCACCGGTGCCGCGGAAGTGGTCCGGGCGACGTTCTACGGCGCGTCCACGCGGCTGTTCCTACGGCAGCCGGGCGGCGAGCAGTTGCTCGCCGACGTCGCCAGCCATCGAGCCGCGGTGCTGACGCCGGGCACGCTGGTCGAGGTCTCGCTGCTGGATCGACCGGTCCTGCTGGCCTCGGACGCGGAGCGTCCTGATGGCTCCGACGCGGAGTGAATACAGTTGTGGCGTGACGGGTGCACAACCGCGGCTACCGCGGTATCGAGAGATCGCGGAAGAGCTGCGCGCGGCGATCGAGGGCGGTGAATTCACCGAGGGAGCGTCGCTGCCGTCGGAAAACGACCTGAGCGAGCGGTACGGGGTATCGCGGGGGACGATCCGGCAGACGTTCGCCTTCCTGCGCGCGGCGGGGGTGGTCTCCTCGCGACAGGGCGCACGGCGGCAGGTCCTGCTCGGCGGCCCCCACACGCAACCGATGACGGAATTGGTCAGCTTCTCCCGCTGGGCGCGCAGCGTCGGGGAGGTGCCGAGCAGCCGTACGATCAGCACGGGAATCGTCGTACCGTCGCCGTTCGTTGCCGAGCGACTCGGACTTGCCGAGGGGGACAGCGCCTTTCACATCGAGCGCGTTCGATTGCTCAGTGGCGTCGCGACGATGGTCGAGAGTACCTACTATCCGCAGCGCCTGGCCGCCCCCCTGCTCGCGATGGACCTGGACGCCGAGTCGATCACCGATCGACTCGAGGAGTACGGCATCGTATTCGTCGATGCCGAGCATTCGATCGAGGCGATCGCGGCGTCGGACCGCGTTGCGATACTGCTCGATATCGACACGGGCACACCGCTGTTGCGCTCGATCCGCCGGACGACCGATCCGGTCGGCGAGGTTCTCGAGTGCTCGTTCGACAGCTACGTGGGCTCGGCGGTGGCGTTCTTCGTCCGCAACTCGGTCGCCGTCGGAGCCGTCAGTCGCGTCAAGACCACACCGCGTTGACCGTCCGGTCCAATGCTTCGATCTCCGCGCGGAAGTCGGCGAGCGTGAGCACCGGTGCGTCCGGATCCTTGCCCGCATCGTCGAACCTGCGCAGTGCAACCGCCGCGGCGCAATAGGGTTCGGCCGCGAACGCCGCGACCTCCTCGGCGCTCATCTGCCCGCCCTGTACCGACATCGTGAACTTCGATGCCTCGGACAACCGGTCGTAATAGGTCGGATCGACTGCGCACAGATACCGTTTCGCGTTCACGTGCAGGCGGACGGGCTCGGTGACACCGGCATCGAACCACTGTGCCAGCCACTGCGCGGCGACCTCGTCGTGATGATTGTCGTTGCCGTGCATGAGCTCCCGACCGCTCATTGCCCCCGAGAAATGCCCGACGTCGTGCACGACCGCCGCGACGACCAGTTCGGCGGACGCACCCGACTCGCGGGCGGCACGGCCGGTCTGCAGCATATGGGTTGCTATCGAGACCTGTTCGCCGAGATAGTCTTTCCCGCCCTCGCCCTCGAACAACTCGACCAGGGTCTGGTATGCGTATGTCATCGAGCGGCCTCCTCGTGCCGATACAGCGTGCTGGCTAGTCCGTCCAGATCGGCGTAGGTGCCCTGCAGATGCCGCCCGCCTGCCGCGGCGAAGGCGGTGCGGGCGTGCAGAACACGGGTGTTGTCGAAGATCAGGCAATCACCCGTGTCGAGGCGGAAGTTCAGCTGAGCCTGCGGCGCATAGAGCAACTCGGCGAACATCCGGTACGCGGCGTAGAACTCGCGAACGGCATCGGGATCACCCAGCGGCACCTCCATCGACCGGTTGTTGAACCGCACCTCCCGGATCCGCCCCGCCGCATCGAGCCTTATGAGCGGCGCGACGGCGCCCAATCGGGCGCCGTCGCCCTCGAACCGATAACCGACCTGCCGCGTGGTGAGCAGCTCGAAGGCCGCCGAATCCTGCTCGCGCAGCACGCGTGCCGCGGCGAAGCCGTCGACCAGTCCCGATTCCCCGCCCTCGGCGGCGTTGTGCAGGCAGTGCAGCAGCTGCAGCGTCGGCACCGGGTCGCGATACGGGTTGTCGGTGTGCGGGGAGATGGCCCGCCCGGTGAACGCCAGGTTCACCGGATTCTCCTCGACGCGAACCTCGAAGATGCGCCCGTAATTCGTTTCGCGCACATATCCGAACGTCTCGGCAACCTTCGTGACCTGGCCGAGTTCCGCCGGAACATCGTGCAGGACGACAAATCCCCACTCGAGGACGCGTGCGAGCGCGGGCGCGGGATCGGTCAGATAGTCCTGCCAGGCCACGGGTCCGGCGGCGGATGCCTGCGCCGCCGACCGCCACAGGCTTTTGGTCTGCTCGCTGCGGAAGTCCAGTCGCGTGGCCGCGGTGCCCGCATCGACCAGGGCGGGAATGTCGAATGCCGACCGATGCCCACCCGGGGAGAAGACCACCGCGACCCTGCCGTCGATAACGGTCGCCGCCGTGAGGCGAACCTCGGCGGGCAGATCGACGATATCGAACAGCCGCTGCCCGCTGGTGGCGTCGCGGCTCATCGGGTCGGGGGCGTTGTCGCGCAGCCATATTGCCGGAATGTCCACGGGGCCCTCGGGCGTGATGAGGTGCAGATCGCCGTCTACTACCACGGCGCTCACCGAACCGTCCGCGCAAACTTGGCTATACATGTTTTGAGTATTACACACACCACCGCGGAGGGCATGGTCAAAAAAAGGGGCGCGGGAGAGATCTCCCGCGCCCCTGGGGCCGTGTTATGCCGGATCAGCGCGTGGCGCCGGTCAGTTCGCGCTCGCGTTTGGCGGCCTCGCGGGCGAGCATGCGGTCGCGCTGCTCCTCGAACTTCGTCGCGTCCTTGGACAGCTTGTCCAGGTACACGGCGAGGCGCTCGCGGGTTGCCTCACCGCGCGCGGTGAAATCGGTGCGCTCGAACACATTCCACTTCTTCAGCACCGGCTGCACGATCTCCTCCAGATGCTGGCGGGGATCGTAGATGCCGTGCTTGGCCATCAGCACGCCGTTGCGGCGGAAGTTGGGCATGCCGGCGCCGGGCATCTGGAAGTTCTCCAGGATCAGCGTGATTGCCTCGATGGCCTGGTCGGGCGCCAGATCCAGGGCCGCGCCGCACATGTTGCGGTAGAAGATCATGTGCAGGTTCTCATCGGTGGCGATGCGCTGCAGCATGCGATCGGCGATCGGTTCGTTGCAGGCCTTGCCGGTGTTGCGGTGCGCGACGCGGGTGGCCAGCTCCTGGAAGGTCACGTAGGCAACCGAATACAGGAAGCCGGCAGAGGTCTCGGCCAGCTGGTCGGCCGGCGAGGCGAAACCGTTGGTCATGTGGATCATCCGGGCCTGCTCCAGCGCGACAGGATCCACGCTGCGGGTGACGACCAGATAGTCGCGCAGCACGATGCCGTGCCGGTTCTCCTCGGCGGTCCAGCGGCCGACCCAGGTGCCCCAGGCGCCGTCCATCGAGAAGTTCTCGGCGATCTCGCGGTGGTAGGAGGGCAGATTGTCCTCGGTCAGCAGGTTGGTGACCATCGCCGCCTTGGCGATCTCATTGAGTTTGGACTGCTCCGGATCCCAGTCCACCCCGCCCATCGCGGCGAAGTTGCGACCATCGTCCCAGGGCACGTAGTCGTGCGGATGCCATTCCTTGGCGATGGAGAGGTGACGGTTGACGTTTTCTTCGGCAACCGGCTCCAACTCCGTGAGCAGCTCGAGTTGAGTCAGATCCCTTGCCATACTTACGCCCTTCAGTGTCGTCCTGCCATCGTGCTTACCGCCCCCTGTCGATCGCACCGGGCGGCCGTGCCGCTGCGGCCCATACCTTACGGCACCGTAGGTGTGATGTGAAACGCAACGGAACCGGCTTACCGCCCGGTGATGGAGCTCATACGCCCTCGACTGCGCTGTGTAAAACAACGCTGGTTCGGTACTGCGGCCGGGGGGCGGCCACTCTCGAGTCTAGGCGTACGAACGCCATCATGGGGACTATCGTCGGCGGGCCGACGGCGTTAGCTCGGCCACTCTCGAATGCCGCCTCGGACGTCCGCCGCGGTGTCCGTGCAGCACGGCGGGCGGGTTTCCGGGCGACTCAGCGCTTACCGAACAGGCCGCCCAGCACGCTGCCGATCGCGCCGCCGGCGTTCTTGCCCAGCGCCTCGGACAGCACGCCGCCGATGCCCCCGCTCTTACCCGCCCCGCCGAGCAGGCCGCCGAGCAGATCTCCGAGTCCGCCGGATGCCGATCCCGCGGGTGCCGTGGACGCCGCCGTGGATTCCGCCGCGGCGCCCCTGCCGCCGAGCATCTGCTTGCTGAGGTAGGCCATCACGATCGGGGCCAGCATCGGCAGCACCTTGGCGATCAGGTCGTTGCCGCCCGCGCCGCCGCCGGTCGCGCCCAGGGCGTTGATCACGGTGTTCTTATCGGAGCCGAAGACATCGTCGACGATCTTCTCGCCGTTGCCGACATCGACCTGATGGATGTCGACGCCGCCCGTGAGCAGTTCCTCGTCCTGATGCTGGTCGACCAGCCCCTGCACGGACTGTTCGCTCTGTGGGTTGCCGGCCTTTGCCTGCAGGCCGCCGAGCAGGGCGGGCAGCGCCTTGTGTACGGCATCGGTCGCGGTGGCCTCGTCGACGCCGAGCTTGTCGGCGATCTGCTGGATCGGAACTTGGGAGAGCAGGTCATCGAAGGAAGTCATGGCTTCGCCTCTCTCAGTGGACGGCCGGTGGCTACCGGTTGTGCCCCACAGTAAGCGAGCGCAGGATGGGGGAGAAGGAAGTTAACCGGATAGTCGCCATTGTGGCGACCGGCGACCAGGCGCCGACCGGCCGGGGGTCCGGCCGGTCGGCGTGTTGTGCCCCCAGTAGGGCTCGAACCTACGACCTGCGGATTAAAAGTCCGTAGCTCTACCAACTGAGCTATAGGGGCGCGGGTCGCAAGTCTAATGGGCGGCTTGCCGAAGTGGTAACCGGTATCTGGTCGTTGCGTCCACCCTGGGGATTTGCGCTGGTCGGCATAGTTCGTGCCGGGTTCGCCGGAGGTATGTCGGCCGACGGATCGCCTCGATGCTGGGCGCTGCCGTTGTGGATCGGGTCCGCGGGGCCGTGACGCGTGGTCGCGGATATCGGTCATCGCGGGGGAGCGGGGGAACCCCGGGGGACCTCGCGGGGCGCGAAGTTGGGGGGTAATCCCGTTGACTTCCAATTTGTTTCAGCGGAGAAGTGTGTAAATATCAACCAATCGCGGTGCGTGGCAATGCAATTGGTAGTGGAGGTGAGAGCGTCGAGGGAACGACCGGAGAGACGGTCCGTCGCGGGGCGGGGGTGTCCGGCCGCGCGCGGCTCGCCGGGGCGGGGTTGCCCGGGTGCTGAACCACGGTGCGGCCTGGTGGAATTCGCGAAAGGAACTACCCGACCGGTGAGTAACCGAATATTTGCCCCAAACATCGGAAAGGGGATTTGGCGAACTGACTTTCCGGTACGTCCTACGGTGGACAACGACAGGGAGTACGGTGACCCGTTGGTGAATTCCGGAAGAACCGGCTGCGCCCCGGTGGGAGGGGATTCGGCCTATGGTTGATGTGCCCGCATGCGTCGCGACCGGTGAGGCCGATCGCGAGGCCCTGGAGATCGCGTCGCAGGAGGCAGATCCGAGACAAACAAAACACCCGGGTGCGCACCCCCTGCAGCGCACCCGGGCCTGGAGAACTATACCAGTTGGTGTGTTTCAGGTTTTCCCGCGACTTTTCATACCCCGAGTTTGAAAAACCGGGCGATAGCCCGGATCTTGGTATTTAAAAATCTCATAAACTCGCATCGAGGACTGTTCCCAACGGGGGGTCCTCCGGCGGTAAGTAGCTTCGGAGGCGTTTCGAGCATGGCACGGCAGCAAGAGCGGGCCCGCCGGACTCGCGCGGCGATCATCAGGTCGGCCGCCGTTGAATTCGGTAAAAGCGGCTATGCCGCTGCATCGTTGAACCGCATATTGGAAGGATCGCGCGCCACCAAGGGGGCGATGTACTTCCACTTCGACTCGAAGGAGGATCTGGCCCGCGCGGTGCTCGACGCCGCCGTCGAGCGTTACCGGGCGAGCACCGAACGATGGCTCGCCAGAACCGATCTCGGCCCCCTCGACATCCTGCGCGGGATGCTCGACGAGGTCGCGCTGCGCCTGGACAATGACATCATCATCCAGGCCGAATTCCGGCTCATCATCGAACCGGAGTTCTTTCGCGACGTGCAGGCGGGCGGCGGCCGCATCCTCGGACGGTCGGTGCGCGCACTCGCCGTGCGCGCCATCGAACAGAAGCAGCTGCGCTCCGACGCCGATCCGGACAGGTTCACCAGAACCCTCACCGCCGCCCTGGCCGGCCAGCGCTACATCACCGATCTGATCGGCAGTCCGCTCGATCTGCGCACCCGGTTCACCGAGGCGCTCGAGGTCGTAGTGGATGCCATGGCCACCCCCGAGTGGCTCGAGGAGTTCCGCGCCAACGGCTGGCGGGCCAGCGCGCGGCTGGAAGATCTCAACATCTGAGCGGCCGATGCGGTTGTGCACCACGCATCGGCCCTCCGATCCCGTTTCGGCTGCCTCCGGAGCCTTGACCAGCCGATTTGGGTTTCGAGCCGGAGCTGTCATAAGCTATCCCAGCTCCCAACGGAAGCCGTTGAGAAACTGACCGGAGAAATCCGGGCGGGCCCCCTTCGTCTAGCGGCCTAGGACGCCGCCCTTTCAAGGCGGTAGCGCGGGTTCGAATCCCGTAGGGGGTACAGTGGCGACACTGTTGAGAGTAGCAAGGCCCTGTGGCGCAGTTGGTTAGCGCGCCGCCCTGTCACGGCGGAGGTCGCGGGTTCGAGTCCCGTCAGGGTCGCAAGACTGTATGTAGGCATTCGGTACGGGTGCCCCCGGCCAGGTAGCTCAGTTGGTACGAGCGTCCGCCTGAAAAGCGGAAGGTCGCCGGTTCGATCCCGGCCTTGGCCACCCTCTCAGGGTCTTCCCTGTTCGCGGAAAGCGCTCACCCGGTTCGAGGGTGATTTGCGGGGCCCGGCCCCCACACCCCCACGCCGGAGGGGCTTCGCCCCCCGGGACCCCCCAAATACCCTTCAGGTGAACTCTGTGCGCGCCTTGTTCGGGGAGTGGTCTGGTGGGGAGGGCTTGGCTTCCGTACTCCCTTCATGGCGATTGCGTAAGTGCGCGTCTACCGGTGCAGTGTGCCCGCGGGTGCGCATCCTCTGACAGTGGGTCTCATGGGTGTGCGCTTGTTCCGGTGGGATGTCCTCGCTTGGTGTCGCATCGGTGGTACTGCTATTGGGTATTGGGGGCGAGTAATAGGGGGTTGCTGCGAGATTTCCGGGGCGGGATGGTGGGGCTGCTGGTGTGGGTCTCCATTTGTTGGGAGTCCCAACATTCGTCGGATGTATAGGGGCATTCGTCGTTTGTGTGTGGTGGGGTGTTGAGAATGCCTGTCGTGTCATGGGTTTCGAATGTTGCTCTGCGTGGGTTTGGTCACGGTATGGGGTGCGGGTGCATATGTGGATGCGGGCTGGGGTTCGGGTTTAGGGGATTCGGGGTCGGGCCGGAGGATGGGGGGTGGAGTGGGATCATGATCACATGGGCGATTCCGATTCGAATTGGTACTACTGCCTTAAGCATCACCGGGCCGAGCAGAGCAAGCGGTGCTGGTTCGCCGATCGGATGGGGCCGTATCCGGATCGGGCGACGGCCGAGCGGGCGCTGGATATTGTGCGGGAACGCAATGCGCGGGGGGATGCGTACGACGGCAGGTAACCCGGCCCAGCTCAGGTTTGCGCGAGTCCGATCCGCTACGGTCTGTGGAGAACTAACGTGCGTGCTATCCGAGCGGGAGGGTGACCCTTGAAGGTGACCGTTGTGGTGCCGACCTACAACGAGCGGGAAAACCTGCCGGTGGCGGTGGATCGGCTGACCGAACTACCGGTCTCGGACCTGCACATCCTCGTCGTCGACGACACCTCACCGGACGGCACGGGTGAGCTCGCCGACAAGCTGGCCGCCGGGCTCCCCGAAACCCTCAGCGTGCTGCATCGCACCGAAAAGGACGGCCTGGGCCGCGCCTACATCGCGGGTATCACCCGCGCCCTGGCCGATGGCGCCGATGTCGTCATCCAGATGGACGCCGACCTATCGCATCCGGCCGAGGTGATCCCCGCGATGCTCGACAAGCTCGAGACCTCCGGCGCCGGAGTCGTACTCGGGTCCCGATACGTCCCGGGCGGCTCCACCGCCTCGGAGTGGAAGTGGTACCGCAAGGCGCTCTCGGCCTGGGCCAACTTCTACGTCAACGCGCTCCTGCGCCTGGGCGTCAGGGATGCCACCGCCGGGTTCAAGGCGTGGAAGGCCGATACGCTGCGCGCCATCGACGTCGCCTCGATCCGCAGCAACGGCTATTCGTTCCAGGTCGAGATGAACTACCGGACCATCAAGAAGGGCTTCTCCATCGCCGAGGTGCCGATCCGGTTCGAGGAGCGCACCAAGGGCGCCTCCAAGATGAGCCTGAAGGTGCAGCTGGAATCGGCGGCGATGCCGTGGAAGCTGTTGTTCGGCAAACAGGTCTAATCCGGCCAGTCCGACAGCGTGCCGATGACCAGTTGACGGACCCGCTCCACCTCATCGGCCATATCGTCGGCGTCCCAACCGCTCACGTCGATCGGGGGGAGCACCGCCACGTCGACGGCGCCCCTGCGCACGACCGCCGAATTGCGCCAGGCGATCTCGCCGGCATTGCGGATCACCACCGGAATGATCGGCACTCCCGCCTGTTTCGCGATATGGAATGCGCCCTTCTTGAACGGGCCCACCCGTGGCGTGAGCGACCGGGTGCCCTCGGGGGCGATGACGATCGACAACCCGTCGTGCAGGGTCTGCACCACCGGCGCCAGCGCCGCCCGCGCGCCCGCGGAATCGGCGCGATCGATGAACGTCGCCCCCGCAAAACGCAGCAGCGGACCGAAAACCGGATTGGCGGTGACCTCCTTCTTCACGATTCCGGTGAACCCGGCCCCCAGGACGGCGGCCAGGACCACCATGTCGAACTGGCTCTGATGATTGAAGACGAATACCGCGGGCCGCGGCGCCCGGGCATGCTCGGCGCCGCTGACCCGGATCCGCACGCCGGTGGTGCGCAGGGTCGCCGAGGCGGCGTGGGTGATCATCGAATCCGCCATCCGCCGCCGGTCACGCGTGCGCGATGCTGTGCCCGATGGCGCCGCGATCACCACCCCGGCGGCGGCGCCGCCGAGCAGACCGGCGAAACCGGCCGCGGTGCGGGCGATGTCGAGCAGCCCGGCGTCGGAGCGGGGCCGGAAACTCAGCATCGGCCAGCCGCGGTCGGCGGCCTGGATCGACATCCGCGGATCCGGATTTACCGCCGTCGGAAGTCCGGCCGCCTCCAGCAGCGGCAGATCGGGGGCGGCGTCGGCGTAGGCATAACCGAGGGACAGATCCAGCCCTCGCGCGGCGGCAAATCGGCGCACCGCATCGGCCTTACCGCTGCGCCACAGCGGTTTTCCGTCCACATGACCGGTGAGCACCCCGTCCTGCGCGGCCATCGGGGTGTAGAGCACATGCTCGAAACCCAATTCCGTTGCGGCGGGCAGCACCTGGAATCCCGGCAGGCAGCTGGCCAGCACCAGGGTGTGCCCGGCCGCCTGGTGCGCGCGGATCAGCCGCCAGGCCTCCGGATACAGATGCCCATATATGGTGCGGCGGAACAGGTGCACGCCGAGGTCGGTGAGCTCGATCTCCGAATGCCCCGCCCATGCGTACATGATGCGCTGCAGGAACCGCTCGTATTCGCCCTCGGCGCGGGCACCGCGGATGCTGGTCAGCAGCGTCTCCGCCAGCACGGCCCGGGCGTCCCGCCGCCGCAGTAGCCGGCGCAGGGGCGGCCGCGGGGTGAAACCGTGCACGACGGTGCCGCCGAAATCGAAGACCGCCACGATGCCCGGCCCCTGCGGCCCGGCGCGGACGGCGGCGATCGCCTCGTCGAGGGTCCGTGCCCCCGGGCTCATGGACCCTCCGTCCGATTCGACGGATCCAGGGCGGCGGCGCGCGAGATCCGGGCGCCGATGGTGCGCAGCTCGTCGGCGAAAGCCCTTCTGCGGTCGGGGAGATCGGCGCCATCACCGGTGACCAGGCCGTAGTTGTCGGCGAGTTTCAGTGCGCTGGAGAACAGCTCCGAGGACACTGATTCGGGGCTGTGCAGGCGCTGCTGCAACAGCATCTGACGGCCGACCGCCAGGCATTCGTCGATGAACCGCTTGGCATCCGGGATCGCACCCGGATTCGATGCCAGGCGCTCGGCCACCACCAGCTGGGCGTCGACGAACGAGCGCAGCACGCGGTGGGCCATGATGAAGCCGCTGCCGGCCAGCGTGGCCAGGATGTCCGTGCCGACGGTTCCAGCGGCCGTGTGGCTGTGCCAATCGGGGTCCGCCAGCAGCATTTCCGCGGTCATCTCGGCGGCGAATTCGGTGCGTTCGGGAAAGAAGAACTCGAATTTCAGCAGATCGCGCAGCCGATACGCGACCTCCCACCCGGCGACCAGCTGCTTGCCCTCCGGCGCCTCCACCGCGGCCAGGACCGACAGCTCGAGGATGGCGCGGTTGACGAACCAGTGCACGGCGTTGTTGCGATAGAACGCCGCCTCCAGGTGCGCGCCGGTCTGGATCGCATACACCGGCTCGAGCCCGCCGGAAAAGACCGTCACCACCTTCGCGGCCGCCAGCTGCTCGAGCACCACCGCCAGGCCGTGATCGTCGTCCAGGGCGTCGAGTTCGCCGCGGGGCAGGCCCCGCCGGACGATGTAGCCGCGCACCGGCGAGATGGCCATGCGCACCTCGCCCAGCGTCAGCGCCCGCTCGTGCACGCCGAGCAGCACGAGGGTGACCAGGGCGTTGACGGTTATCGGGGTGACCGCGTTGATGCCGACGGCGACCTCGAAGGCCAGGCGTTGCACGGCCTTGCGCTCCTGTTCCGGAACCTCGACGAGGCCGGGCCCGGCCGGGCTGCGCCGGTCGGGCCCGGCCGCGGGCTCTGCGTGGTGACGCTCCGCTGCCGTCTCCGGGCCTGACGCGGCCGGGCCGGTATCGGGCCGCAGGGGATCCCCGTGCGCGCGCAGGCGTTCGCGTGCCGAGAGCGGGGTGCCGAAGCGCACATAGACGTGCCCGGCCGAATGCTGTTGGTTGCGGATGTACCGCGCCAGCCAGGGCAGGTTCTCGGGCTTCTTGACCCCGCCGCCCTGCTCGGTGGCGATCGCGCCCAGCTCGTTGAGCCGCTCGTAGGTGATCGACACCGGAACCAGCATGACGTCTTCTACGCGGCGCGAACGGATCGCGGTCGCAAGGTAATTCAGCAGCCCGTAGCGCGGCGGGCGGAGCTTTCCGGTGCGGGTGCGGCCGCCCTCGAAGTACCACTCCAGGTTGAATCGCTTGGCCAGCAGGTAGGCGAAATATTCCTCGACCACCGCCTTGTATACCTCGTCGTCGCCGAAGCTGCGGCGGATGAAGACCGTGCCGGTCCGCCGGGCGATCGGGCCCATCGGCCAGAATCGCAGATTCGCGCCGCCGATCACGTGATTGGGCGGAAAGTCATTGCGGGCCAGGGCATCCCCGAGCACGAACGCATCGACATAGGAGCGGTGCGAGGGCAGGAACACCAGGGGGTACCGCTGGTTCAGGTGGCGCAGCCCCGCGAGCCCGGACGGATCGCTGTCGACTTGCCAGGCGGAGGCGTGCACCGGGCGCATGGCCTGGGTGAACAGATCCGAGACCAGGCGGCTCTGTGCCGCGACCAGTTCCTTCAGCGCCTTCTCCGCGCGCCGGTGCACCTCGCGTGGGCCGATGCCCAGCTGCTCGGCGATGGCCTCGAGACGGCGCAGGAATTCCGGGGAATCGAGGATCTCCTCCGCGACCAGGCGCGGCACCTTGTAGCGATCGCCGATCACCGCGCGTTCGGCCCGTTCGAGGGCGACGATTCCGGCCCGGACGATGGCCCGGGCGAACGACCCGGCGCTGTCTCCGGTGGTGGCGGCCACGGCCGGATTATTGGCCCGCAGTTCGCTCAGGCGGGCGGGCTGCCCGGTGAGCACCAGGTGGCGATCGGGCGCCCGGGCCACCAGGCGGCGTTGCAGCAGCCGGTGCGGACTGCGCGGGTTGCTGAGCATGGCAAGGTCGGCGAAGGTCATGCGGCGCACGCCGTCCCGTTCCGGCGGCAGCCACAGCACCCGGATCGGCACCACCAGTGGATCGTCCCGGCGGCCGACCAGCCGCGTGGCCACCGCCTCGGGATCCAGATCGAGCTGGGTGACGGGCGCGTCGATGCCGAGCTCCGCGGCGACCCCGCCCTCGGCCAGCCAGCCGCCGATCAGCTCGCGCTCCACCGGCGAGCTCGCATCCACCAGGGCGACCACCGACGGCGGTGCGTCGCTCGGGGTGGGCGGCGCCGGAACATCGGCGCGGTGATCGATCATGGTGGAACCTCCATCGGATGACGCTGCCCATAGACATTGAATCCCGGCCGGTGGGTTTTGCGCAGGAGGTTGGTGAGGTGTCCGCGGGATCGGTGTGCGCGGCTGCGCAGCCGCGAGATGATCGCCACAGCCGCGAAACGGCGGGGTGGTGCTAGCCTCGACTCCAAGTTAGGTAAGCATAACCTTGGAGGATTGGTGTCGACCACGACGATGATCAGCGCGACGCAGTGCGGTGTGGAATTCGATGCGGCCGCGGCAGTATCCGCGCTGGCGGCCGCGGATCGGTTCGGGGAGTACGTGATGTACGAGCGGCCCGGCGAATGGGTGTTCGCGGCCGACCCGATCGGCAGTGTCGAGCTCGACGCGCACGAGCTGCGGATCACCTGGGCGGGGCGCAGCACCACGCGGGCATGGGAGGGTAGCCCGGCCGCATCCGGGCTCGGTCGGCACAGCCCGGCGAGCGTCGTCGAGCAGGCGCTGGCCGGCCTGCCGCTGGCGGGGCGGAATGCCTACGGCTGGATCGGATTCGAATTCTGTGCCTGGTCGCTGGGCTCCACCGAACACCTGCCCGCTCGGACGTCGCTGGCACACGTGATGATTCCACGCATAGAGGTACGCATCGACGCGTCCGGGGTGCGGGTGTCGGGTGCGACACCGCGCGAGACCGCGGATATTCACGAGTTGATCGTCGCCGGGCGCGCCACCGATCCGGGCCGCGCGCATCCGGTCGATACCACCCTCGACCCGACTGGTTACCGGGACCGGGTGGCCGGGGCGGTCGAGGAGATCCGGAACGGCCTGTACCAGAAGGTGATCCTGTCGCGCCGGGTCGAGCTGCCGTTCCCGGTCGATGTGCCGTCCACCTACCGGCTGGGCCGTGCGCACAACACCCCCGCGCGCTCGTTTCTGCTGCGGCTGGGCGGGCTCGAGGCCGCCGGATTCAGCCCGGAACTGGTGGTGGCCGTCGACGCGGACCGGATGGTGACCACCGAACCGCTGGCGGGCACCAGGGCGTTCGGGCGCGGCGCGGAGGCGGACCGGGCGGCACGCTCGGAGCTGGTCGGCGATCCCAAGGAGATCGTCGAGCACGCGATCTCGGTGCGGACCTCGTTCGCCGAGATCGACGCGGTCGCCGCGCCGGGCAGCACGGCGGTAACGGACTTCATGGCGGTGCGCGAACGCGGCAGCGTGCAGCATCTGGCCTCCACCGTGCGCGGTCGCCTGGATGCGGGCCGAACCTCCTGGGAGGCACTGGAAATGCTGTTCCCGTCCGTCACGGCCTCGGGCATCCCCAAGCGCGCCGGGGTCGATGCGGTCTTCCGTCTAGATCACGATCCGCGCGGCCTGTATTCCGGTGCGGTGCTGGCGATTTCCCCGAGGGGGGCCCTCGAGGCGACCCTGGTCCTGCGCGCGGTCTACCAGACCGCCGAGGGCGCCTGGCTGCGCGCCGGCGCGGGCATCGTCGCGCAGTCCACGCCCGATCGCGAATTCGAGGAAACCTGCGAAAAGCTCAGCAGCATAGCGCCATACGTCGTGAAGGCCCGCACCGATCTACGCACTACCGGGGGTCTCGGGGCGAAGCCTGCGAGCGAGTGACTTCTTATCGATCTTGCCGACGGCGGTGAGGGGGAGGGCGGGGGCGTGGTCGAGTAGGTCCGGGTGTTTGAAGGGGGCCAGGCCGCGGGCGGTGAGGAACTGCCTGACCTCGGCGAGGTCGGGGGTCCTGCCGTCGCTCACCAGGACGGCGCAGACCTTTTCGCCCAGGGCCGGGTCGGGCACTCCGACCGCGGCGGCGTGGCGGATGTCCGGATGGGCAAGGAGATGTTCCTCGAGTTCGTCGCACGAGATGTTCTCGCCGCCGCGGTTGATCACATCCTTGATCCGGCCGGACACGATGAGATGCCCGCTGGGCAGGCGGCGGACCAGGTCGCCGCTGCGGTAGTAGCCGTCGTCGGTGAAGGCCCGGGAATTATGTTCCGGCGCACGGTAATAGCCGCGCAGGGTGTAGGGGCCGCGAGTCAGCAGCTCGCCCTCCTCGCCGGGGGAAACGTCGCGGCCCTCGGGGTCCACGATGCGGATCTCGTCGGCGGGGCACAGCGGGCGCCCCTGAGTCGTGCAGATGAGGTCCTGCGCATCATCGAGGCGGGTGAAGTTCAGTAGTCCCTCGGCCATGCCGAACACCTGCTGCAGCGTGGCACCCAGGGCGGGGTGGACCGCGCGGGCGTTCGCCTCCGCCAGGCGCGCACCGCCCACCTGCAGCAGCCGCAGCGAGGACAGCTCGGCCGGCTCCCATTCGGTTGCGGCACACCATAGTTGCGCCAGCGGAGGGACCACCGCCGTCACCGTGACGCGATGGCGTTCGATGGCTGCGAAGGCGCATTCGGGACTGGGATCGGCGAGCAGGGCCACCGCCCCGCCGGTCGCCAGGGTGCCCAGAATTCCCGGGCAGGCCAGCGGGAAGTTGTGTGCTGCGGGCAGAGTCGCGAGATACACATCGTCCGGGCCGAGTCCGCACACCTCGGCGGCGGCACGTGCGTTGTATCCGTAGTCGTCGTGTGTGCGGGCGATCAGCTTGGGCAGGCCCGTGGTGCCGCCCGAGACCAGCATCAGGGCGATCTCGTCCCCGGCGATCTCGGGGAGGGAAAGGCCCTCCCGGGGCACCGAATTCAGGTCGGTGAACGGGCCGGGATCGCCGAGCACGAACACCTGCCGCAGCCGTGGTACCCGCGCGGCCACCTCCGCCGCCAGTTCCCGGTAGTCGAAGTCACCGACCCGGTCGACCGTGAGATAGGCCACCGCGCCGGATAATTCGGCCAGGTGCTCGATCTCCGCACGGCGATGTGCGGGCAGCGTCAGCACCGGAATCACCCCGGCCCGCAGCAGCGCGAACAGCACCACCGGAAATTCCGGAACATTCGGCAGCTGCACGATCACCCGATCTCCCGGTTCGATACCGGTCGCGAGGAATCCGTGGGCCATCCGGTCGGCATCGGCGTCGAGCCGGCGGTAGCTGCGAGTCCCGGCGTCGTCCAGGATCGCGGGCCGATCCGGCCAGCGCCGGGCCGCGGCGCGCAGCAGCTCGCCGAGCGGTTCTCCGGTCCAGTAACGGGCCGCACGATAGGCGTCGGCGAACTCCGCGGGGATCGGCGTGAATCCCTCGCGTGCGGGTGCGGTCGATGTCACAGAACCTGCCTCACGATCTGCCTCTGACTTAGGGTGCAATTACATAGGTTAGGCAACCCTATCTCGATGAGTTAGTGTGTTGGGGATCGGCCCGGAGAAGGAGTGAGAAGCGAAGATGGAGTCAGAGCACCGACAGGGGGCCCGTGCGGCCCGCGATGAGATTCGTTCCGCCATTGCGCAGCAGCTGGGCCTCTCGGCCTCCGCAATCGGCGACCACGACGACCTGATCGGCCTGGGCCTGGACTCCATCCGCATCATGAAACTGGCCGGCGGCTGGCGCAAGAGCGGGATCGCGGTCAACTTCGCCCAGCTTGCGGCCGCACCCACGGTCGAGTCCTGGGACTACCTGCTCGGCGGGGGTTCGTGCATCGACGCCGAGGTGGTCGAGCCGGGCGCTGATATCCGTTCGACGGCCGCTGCCGGTGCGGGTGCGTCCGAGTCGGCCGCGGGCGTTCGGCTCGATGCCGAGACCTCGAATCGACCGGATTCGACTGTGGGGCACGAGGCGTCACGGACCGAGGTGGACGACGCGACGCCGTTCCCGCTGGCGCCGATGCAACATGCCTACTGGATCGGGCGGTCGGCGCAGCAACAGCTCGGCGAGGTGGCGGCACACCTGTATGTGGAATTCGACGGTGCGGCGGTGGATCCCGAGCGGCTCGGCGCGGCCGTGCGGGAGCTGGTGCGGCGGCACCCGATGCTGCGCACCCGGTTCCGGACGGACGGGATGCAGGAGACACTGGGCGAGCCCGGCCGGGCCGCGTGGAGCGTCGCCGATCTGCGGGCCGCGGAGCCCGCCGAGGTCGAGCGCGCACTGGAGGCATTGCGCGACAACCGGACTCATCAACGCCTTGCGGTCCAGGACGGTCAGGTGATCGATATCGCGCTGACGCTGCTGCCGCAGGACCGCACCCGCCTGCACGTGGACGTGGACATGCTCGCCGCCGACGCGGTGAGCTACCGGGTTCTCATCGGCGATCTGGCCCGGCTCTACCACGGGGAACGGCTGGCCCCGCTGACCTATACCTTCCGCCGATACCTCGCCGACCATCCCGCGGGCACGGGCGAGGCGCACGCGCAGGACAGGCGATGGTGGCAGCAACGGCTACCGGAACTACCGGGCGCGCCGGAACTTCCCCGCGCGCACGCCCCGGGGAACGAAGCCCGGACGGTACGCCATCACCAGTGGCTCCCGCCCGAGGCCAAGGAACGGGTGCTCGCCGGCGCGCACGGCCGCGGCATCACTCCGGCGATGGCCCTGGCCTCGGTCTTCGCCGAAACCATCGGCGGCTGGTCGGCTCAGCGCCGCTTCCTGCTGAATCTGCCGCTGTTCCACCGGGAATCGGGGCATCCGCAGGTCGACGGCGTGGTCGGCGACTTCACCTCTTCGGTGCTGCTCGAGGTCGACGTCACCGAACCGGCAACGGTCACCGAACGGGCCCGTGCCCTGCAGCAGCAATTACACTCCGCCGCGGCGCATTCGGCGTACTCCGGGCTCGAGGTGCTGCGCGATCTGGGCCGCCTGCGCGGCGAGCCGGTGCTCGCGCCGATCGTCTACACCAGCGCCCTCAACCTCGGCGAACTATTCGCCGACGTGGTCACCGACACCTTCGGCGAACCCGTCTGGATCATCTCCCAGGGACCGCAGGTCCTGCTGGACGCGCAGGTCACCGAGGTCCGCGGCGGCCTGCTGCTGAACTGGGACGTGCGCGACAACGCCTTCCCGCCCGGCGTCGCGGAGGCCATGTTCGCCCGCTACATCGACGCGATCACCCGCCTTGCGGGCGGATCCGAGGCTGTCGGCGAGGCTGGGTGGGATGCAGATGCGGCCGTGCGTATCCCGGTGGCACAGCGGACGATCAGAACCCAGGTGAATGCGACGGCCGCACCCCGGAGCGGAAATGCGCTGCACGCCGGGGTCTTCGCCAACGCGGGAGCGAATCCCAGTGCACCCGCGGTGATCTGGGAGCCGGGCGAGGCCGCCGGTGCACAGGTGCTGACCTACCGGGAGCTGGCGGCGCAGGCCCTGGCGGTCGCCGGTGCGCTGCGGGCCGCGGGGGTCGCGCCGGACGACGCCGTGGCCGTGCAGCTTCCGAAGGGGCCCGAGCAGATCGTCGCGACCCTGGGGGTGCTGGCGGCGGGTGCGACATACGTGCCCATCGGTTTCGATCAACCGCCCGCACGCCGCGCCGAAATCCTGCGCACCGGAAGGGTTGTCGCCGCGATCACCGCGGGCGATGCGGTGCCGGAGGTTCGCACGCTGACCCTCGAGCGGGCGCGGGTGCATCCGGAGCCGTTGCCGCACCCGGTATTCGCCGATCCCGCGGCGATCGCCTACGTCCTGTTCACCTCCGGATCCACGGGTAAGCCGAAGGGGGTCGAGGTCTCGCACGGCGCGGCGATGAACACCATCGAGGATCTGAACGACCGATTCGGCGTCGGGCCCGCCGATCGTGCCCTGGCGTTGTCGGCCCTGGAATTCGACCTGTCGGTATACGACGTCTTCGGGTTGTTCACCGCCGGCGGCGCGGTGGTCGCGGTCGATTCCGGGCAGCGCGGGGAACCCGCCGCCTGGCTGGGACTGATTGCCCGCCACCGGGTGTCGATTCTCAACTGCGTGCCCAGTCTGCTGGATATGGTGCTGACCACGGCCACAGCCACAGCCGCACAGCTCGAGTCGCTGCGCGCGGTGCTGCTGGGCGGGGACTGGGTGGATGTGGCGCTGCCCGGCCGGTTGGCCGCGCTCGCGCCCGGATGCCGGTTCGCCGGCCTGGGCGGTGCCACCGAGACGGCCATACACTCCACCGTCTGCGAGATCTCCGATGCCCGGATTCCCCACGGCTGGACCGCGATTCCCTATGGCACTCCGCTGCGCAACGTACAGTGCCGGGTGGTCGGTCCGACAGGTCACGACTGCCCGGATTGGGTGATCGGGGAGCTGTGGATCGGTGGCGCGGGCGTGGCCGCGGGCTACCGGGGCGATCCGGCGCGCACCGCCGAGCGGTTCGTCGAACATAACGGGCTGCGCTGGTATCGCACCGGCGATCTGGCGCGCTACCTGCCCGACGGTGTGCTGGAATTCCTGGGCCGCGCCGATCACCAGGTGAAGGTGCGCGGCTACCGAGTGGAGCTGGGCGAGGTGGAGAGCGCGCTACGGACCCTGCCCGGTGTGCGCCATGCCATTGCGGGCGTGGTGGGGGAGGTGGCGCCGAAACTCGGTGCGGTGGTGGTCATCGCCGGGGACACCGACCCCGCGCAGCTCGCCGCCGGGGCCGCGGAACTGCTGCCCGCCTACATGATTCCGTCGCGGTTCGAGGTCCTGGCCGAGCTGCCGCTCACGCCGAACGGCAAACCGGACCGCAAGGCGGTGCTGGCCCTGCTGTCCGATGGCGAGGATATCGGCGAGTTCATCGCCGCGCGAACGGATCTCGAACGTGTGCTCGCCGATATCGTGGCGCAGACGCTGAATTCCGGGCCGGTGGGCGCGACCGACGACTTCTTCGCGCTCGGCGGCGATTCCGTGCTCGCCACCGTGGTCATCGCGCGCGTGCGCGGCTGGCTGGACGCGCCCGAGGCGATCGTGGCGGATCTGTTCGCCACCCGCACGATCGCCGGCCTGGCGCAGCGCCTGTCGGATCGAGAGGCCGCCGGCGGCCGCGCGGGCCGCTTGGACGAGGTCGCGCGGCTGTATCTGGAGGTGGCCGCGATGAGCGATGAGCAGGTGCTGGCCCAGGAGTGAATCACGGGAGCAGGTGCAGATCGTAGAAGAGCCGATAGCGATCCGGATCGTCCGGCAGAAACCAGTGCAGGCCCTCCAGTGCGAAGACCGATACGAGATTGACCGCGATCACCGCGCCGATGAATCCGAAGCAGACCCTGCCGACGAGCCGATTCGGCACGGCCGGAAGGGATCCCGCGCCGGTCAGATTGGACAGCGACAGCACGACGCCGATGACGGCGATCGCCGCGACGAACAGCAGCAGTGCCCACACATACATGTGCAGGCCCAGCACGGGGGCCCCGTACCCGGGGTCGCCGGGCAGAATGTGCAGCATCGTCTGCCGCCAGGAGGCGAAACCGCCTGCGGTGCAGCCGATCAGTGCCAGCCCCCACCCGGTCGCGTAGTCGGGGGCCTCTATTTCGCCATTCATGGCGTTGCGCACGATATAGCCGCCCCCGAGCCCGGCCAGCAGCATGAACATCCGCTGCACCATGCACAGCGGGCACGGATAGTCCCAGGAGATGAATTGCACGGCGAGTCCGCCGCAGACCACGCCGGTCCAGCCCACCACGAATAGGCAGGCCAGCCAGAATTGGGTCTGCCCGAGCGCCGACCGACGCCGATCGGTGGCATTTTCCGATAGCACGCTCACCAGGTCAACCCCAGTCCGAGTCCGCTGGTGATGTGGTGCCCCAGCAGCAGGCAGGTCAGCACGAATACGATCCACCATCCGCCCAGGACGGCCCGTCGGGATCGCTGCTGATACATCATCGCGACGGTCGCGAGCAAACCCGCGAAGATGAGCGTGTCCATGCCCGCGGACGCTACCGTTTATTGAGGTAGACGTGATGCACGCGCGCCGTTTCAGGTATTTCCGTTTCGCAACAAGCAAACTACAAGCAAATATCGATGCATTATTACCGAACGCCGGTAGCGGGACGACCTCCGCCCACGCATCTAGACTCATTCCCGTGAACGGCTGGGATATTTCCGACCTCCCCGATCAGAGCGGCCGGACGATCATTGTCACCGGCGCCAACAGCGGGCTCGGCGCGGCGACGGCGCGGGCGCTGGCCGGGGCGGGTGCGCAGGTCATCATGGCGTGCCGCGACGAGGTGAAGGCGCGGGCGGTGGCGAACACCATCGGCGAGCGGGCGCAGGTGCGCCGCCTGGATCTGGCCGATCTGTCCACCATCCACGAATTCGCCGACTCGGTCGAGCGTGCCGATGTGCTGATCGACAATGCCGGCGTGATGGCGCTGCCCCTGCGGCGCACCGCGGACGGCTTTGAAATGCAGGTCGGCACAAACTATCTCGGGCACTTCGCGCTCACCGGCCTGCTGCTGGACAAGATCTCCGACCGCATCGTCACCCTCTCCAGCGTCGCGCATCGGATCGGCAGGATCGATCTGGCAGATCTGAACTGGGAACGCCGCCGCTACGAGCGCTGGCGGGCCTACGGCCAAGCCAAGCTCGCCAACCTGATGTTCGCCCGCGAACTGCAGCGCCGCCTCACCGCAGCCGGCTCGCCGAAGCTCTCGGTCGCCGCCCATCCCGGTTATGCCGCAACGGATCTGCAGTCCCATACCGAAACCTTCTTCGACACAGTGATGGTGTGGGGTAATCGGCTGCTGGCGCAGAGCGCCGAGATGGGCGCGTTGCCGACGCTGTACGCGGCCACCACCGATGTTCAGCCGGGAGGGTTCTACGGCCCGACCGGCCGGAGCGCGCTGCGCGGCTTCCCGGGCCCCAGCGGATCCTCGGCCGCCTCCAAGGACGAGGTCGCCGCCCGCCGCCTGTGGGAGCTGTCCGAGCAGCTGACCAAGGTCACCTACCGCTTCCGCTGACCCCGGCGGCCGGGTGGGGCAGGTCACTTTTCCGGGCTGTCACACTCGCGCGCGGGCCGTCGTCCTCTTGGTATAGCGCCGCCGAATACGGCGGGCACCGAGAGTGAGGACTCCGCCATGGAACCCCGTATCGACTTCTACAGCAACGACATCCTCGGCAAGTTCGTCAAGCGGCTCGGTAGTGCCGGGCAGGTCGTGCATTCTTCGACCCTGCCCGCGATCACCCAGCACATGGTGATGCTGCGCGCCAGCCAGATCAACGGCTGCGGTTTCTGCACCGATATGCACAGCAAGGATGCCGTGGCCGCGGGCGAGAGCTGGGTGCGGCTGAATCTGGTCGCCGCCTGGCGCGAGGCGACCGTGTTCACCGAGGCCGAGCGGGCCGCGCTCGCGCTGGCCGAGGAGGGCACCCGGCTGGCCGATGCGCACGAGGGCGTCAGCGACGCGACCTGGGAGCAGGCGCGCAAGCACTACGACGACGAGCAGATCGGCGCGCTGATCTCGCTGATCGCGGTGATCAACGCCTACAACCGGCTCAATGTGATCGCCCAGACACCCGCGGGCAGCTACGTGGCCGGCTCGCTCGGCTGAATCGCGGCGAAATCCGGCCCGGCACGGGATCCTTCGATCCCGGCCGGGCTGTGCCAATTGAGCCCGGCCGCTGGCCCTGCGTGGTTACGCTCCGCTGCGGCCTCCGGGCCCGACGCGGCCGGGCTGTGCCGGGCGGCGGATCAGCTCGGTCGGCGCAGCCCATCGATGAGCAGTTCGACCAGTCGTCGTGGCCGGTAACGGGGATCGCTGTTCGCGCCGATGCACAGGTTGCCGACGCCGCGCATGAGCTCGAGCGCCCGCACATCGGACCGGATCTCGCCGGAATCCTCTGCGGCATCTAGCAATTGGGCGCAGACGGGCACCAGGCGGTCCAGGAAGTAGGCGTGCAGCGCGTCGAAACCGGTGCTGTCCGAACGCAGTACGTCGGCAAGTCCGTGCTTGGTGACCAGGAAATCGGTAAATTGGTCGATCCATTGGCGTAATGCGGCGTAGGGAGTCGCGCCGCCGGCCAGCAGGGTCGGACCCAACTCCGCGCAGGCCTCGACCTGATGCCGATACACGGCGATAATCAGATCCGCCCGGGTCGGGAAGTGGCGATAGATCGTGCCCATTCCGACACCGGCCTTGGCCGCGATCTCACGAACCGGCGCATCCACACCCGAGGTGACGAACACCGCGGCGGCCGCATCGAGCAACGTCTTCTCGTTGCGCCGGGCGTCGGCCCGTTTGGACCGGGGCGCTGAGCTGTGCTGATCGGGCCCGGCCGCTGGCCCTGCGTGGTGACGCTCCGCTGCCGCCTCCGGGCCTGACGCGGCCGAGCTGTGTCGATCGGGCCCGGCCGCTGGCCCTGCGTGGTGACGCTCCGCTGCCGCCTCCGGGCCTGACGCGGCCGAGCCCTCGTCCTTGTCGTTCACCGTGCGGCTCCTTCCGGCACCTCTTGCTAAGCGGAGCGACGTTCCATATAGTTAACGGAGCGGGGTTCCGCTTCTCTATTTTGCCAGAGCGCACGCTCTGCGGCCAACCGGCATCGAAGGAATACGTCATGCAGCTCACCACCCGGCCCAGTTTCGGCATCCTGACCGCCCCCATGCAGGTGGATTACCCCGACATCCTGCGGGTCTGGCGCGAGGCGGACGAGATTGCGGAGATCGACCACGCGTGGTTGTTCGATCACCTCATGCCGATCGGCGGCGACCCGGACGGGCCGATCTTCGAGGGCTGGACCCTGCTGTCCGCCTTGGCCGCACAGACCCGGCGACTGCGCGTGGGCCTGCTGGTGACCAGCAACCGCTTCCGTCCGCCCGCGCTGCTGGCCAAGATCGCCACCACCGTCGACATCGTCTCCGGCGGTCGCCTCGACTTCGGCATCGGGGTCGGTTCCCTGCCCAGCCACCCGCTGGCCCGGCGCGAATACGTGGCGCACGGCCTGCCGTTCCACGACTCCGCATCCGCCGTGGGCAGCCTGGCGGAGGCGCTGACGGTGATCCGGCGGCTGTGGACCGAGGCCGAGCCGTTCGACTTCGAGGGCGAGTTCCACAGGCTGACCGGGGCGTTCGGTAACCCCAAACCGATACAGCGCCCGCATCCGCCGATCGTCATCGGGGGACGCGCCGCCGCGACGCTGCGCGTGGTCGCGGAGCATGCCGACGTGTGGAATATCCCCGGCGGCGATATCGACGAGGCCGTGCGCCGCAGCGCACTGCTGGACCGCTACTGCACCGAGGTCGGCCGCGACCCTGCCGCGATCACCCGCTCGATCCACCTGCCCGTCACCTACGACCGGCCCGGCCCGACCCGGGACGCCATCGACCAGGCGATCGGCGCCGGATTCGGGCATATCGTCCTCGGGCTGCCCGCGTCCTACCCCGACGGTGTCGCGCGGTGGGTCGCCGACGAGCTCATCGGCGCGTCGGTCCGCTGACGCCGGTGGCGATGCACACCCGTCGCGGCGGGTCGTTTATCGGTGCCGCCAACCCTGGTACAGTCGCCGACGTGCAGCGTACGTATTTCTGGTTTATCTCCCCGGCCCCGGGTGGGCCGGTCGGTGAGCCACGCTGACCTTCCTCCACCCCGAGCCGGAATTTGCCGGCTCGATGGGATTCGACATCGTGGGCCGGCCTGAAATAAGGAACCCAAACGATGACAACCGCAGCAGATGTCGATGCACAAGCTGTATCTAATGGCGGCGTTCACGGGGCCTCCGTGGTTACGCAGGCTGCCGCCTCCGGCCCTGACGTGAACGCCGCGGCTGACCTCGACGACCGCCGCACCCTGAGCATCAGCCCGCTCCTCTCGCCCGCCGATGTGCGCCGGGCGCATCCCATCGACGACACACTCGCCGGGATCGTCCGGGCCGGGCGCAAGGCCACCGTGGATGTGCTGCGCGGCGACGACGACCGCCTGATGGTGATCGTCGGCCCGTGCTCGGTGCACGATCCCGAGGCCGCGATGGAATACGCGCGGCGCCTGGCCGCCAAGGCCGCGGAGGTATCGGACCGGCTGCACGTGGTGATGCGGGTGTACTTCGAGAAGCCGCGCACGACGCTGGGCTGGAAGGGCCTGATCAACGACCCCCATCTGGACGGGTCCTTCGATGTGAACACCGGCCTGGGCCTGGGCCGTCGGCTGCTGGTCGATATCACCGCGCTCGGGCTGCCGGTGGCGTGTGAATTCCTCGACCCGATCACCCCGCAGTACATCGCCGACCTGGTCTCCTACGGCGCGATCGGTGCCCGCACCGCCGCCAGCCAGGTGCATCGGCAGCTGTCCAGCGCGCTGTCGATGCCGGTCGGCATCAAGAACGGCACCGACGGCGACGTGCAGGTGGCCGTCGATGGCGTGCGTGCGGCCGGGGCCAGTCACGTCTTCCCGGGCACCGACCTGGACGGCCGTTCGGCGCTGATCCGCACCGCCGGAAATCCGGACTGTCACGTGATCCTGCGCGGCGGCAGCAATGGCACCAACTACGACGCGGCCTCGGTCGCCGAGGCCTGCCTGCGGCTGGAGAAGGCGCACCTGCCGCAGCGAGTGGTGGTCGATGCCAGCCACGGCAACAGCAACAAGGACCACAATCGGCAGGTCGATGTCGTCACCGATATCGCCGGACGCCTGGCCGCGGGCGATCGGTCCGTCGTCGGGGTGATGCTGGAGAGCTTCCTGGTCGCCGGCCGCCAGGACCTGACCCTCGGCCACGCCGCCGACCTGACCTACGGCCAGTCCATCACCGACGCCTGCCTCGACTGGGACACCACCGCTACGCAACTGGACCGCCTTGCCGCCGCGGTTTCCGCCCGCAGGTCCGCCTCTCGGTGAGCGCCGCTGCTGGGATCGGCGATGTGATGCCCGTCATCCCGGCATGTTTTTGGCCGGGATCTATTGTGTACCTGTGGATTCCGGCCGTAAACACGCTGTAGTGACGGATCGCGATATAGCGTAGCCAATCTCGGCGGTGGTGGGCGGGGAGTCCAGTTTTTGGGGATTGGACCGAGACAACGGGGCGGGCGACAGTCCAGTATGAGTTTCATGATCGGAACGACCGCGATTGTGGGTGTGGCGCTGGCCTCGCTCGGGCTGGTTCTCACGCCCGGGCCGAACATGATGTACCTGGTGTCGCGAACGGTGTCGCAGGGACGTCGTGCCGGGCTGGTGTCGCTCTGCGGTGTCGCGGTCGGATTTCTGGCGTATCTGACCGCCGCGACCGCGGGGATCACCACGATCTTCGCGGTGGTGCCCGATCTGTACCTGGCACTGAAACTGGCGGGGGCGCTGTACATCGGGTGGTTGGCGTGGAAGACGTTGCGGCCCGGGGGAACATCGCCCTTCGCGCCCACCGCGCTGCCGGCCGATCCGGTGCGCAAACTGTTCGGAATGGGCCTGCTCACCAATCTGCTCAACCCGAAGATCGCCATCCTGTACATGGCGTTGCTCCCGCAGTTCGTGGTCCCCGCGCATGGGCAGGTCTGGCTGCAGAGCCTGTGCCTGGGCTCGATTCAGGTCGTCATCGCCGTCACCGTCAACGGCCTGATCGTGCTCGGCGCGGGCGCCATCGCGGCCTTCCTCGGCGAGCGCCCGCTCTGGCTGCGGGCCCAGCGCTGGGTCACCGGCACCATGCTCGGCGCGATCGCGGTCCTGATCGCCTCGGACCGCGCCCGCCCGCTGCCCGCCTGATTGCGGCGGCCCGATAAGACTCCGAATGAAGGTGTCCCCAGCTCCCGTCCAGCAGCCGGGGCCACCTTCATTCGGACTTCCCCCAGCGGTTTCGACGACATCGGCGGTGACGGTGTGGAGCAATCTATTCTGAGACAGTGGGCTCTGGTGCACATTCGGTCGTCGCGAGGTGATCGGGGCGGTCATGTCACTGTCGATCAGTAGTTAGGTTGAGTACTTGTGTCTACCTACCACGGGCCCTGCCGAATTTTTGTCACGTCCGTCGAGGCCCTGTTCCCCCAGCGGGTAGTGGTACGGATCAGCGACCACATCCATGCGGCTGTGCTCCCGGGTACACCAGGTGCGGCCTGCCAGGTCGACGAGGACCGGTGGGAACTGGTGCTCCAGCACTGGGTCGACGGGCAGTGGTGGGCGAACGTTCGCAACCTGGTCAGTGAGTGGGTCGTCCAGGGCAACATCGAGCAGCAGGTAATACACAGCAAAGACCACGACTGGCCGAACGACCACGCCGAGCGCAATCTTGTTGTCACCCTGGAACGCAACGTCGCATCGGACCGCATCGATGACCGGCGCAATACCGTGGCGCCCCGACCCGTCGCTACGCTGTCGCAGCAGTCCACAGAGCCGGACGCCGGTCCGCTGCGCGCGGCGCCGGTGGTCCGCCGGGCCGAGTCGACTCCAGCCCGCCGGTCCGAGTCGGCCCCGGTCTACGCCGAGTCGACTCCGGTCTACGCCGAGTCGGGTCCGGCTCGCGGGTCCGAGTCGGGTCCGGCCCGCCAGACCGAGTCGGGTCCGGCTCGCGGGTCCGAGTCGGGTCCGGCCCGCCAGACCGAGTCGGGTCCGGCTCGCGGGTCCGAGTCGGGTCCGGCCCGCGGCACCGAGTCGG